>Ga0187892_10001355_pt1 | contig 56524 bp, 57 predicted proteins | sample MA1701073metaG_FD_139345 | JGI IMG/M metagenome (GOLD analysis project Ga0187892, IMG submission 139345) | Bio-ooze microbial communities from a basaltic lava cave in the Kipuka Kanohina Cave System on the Island of Hawaii, USA - MA170107-3 metaG ...
GATGATCCGTGCTTATGTGAAGAATCAGGACGATCTCGATCGCCAAGAAGATCTGTTTAACCAATAGCCCCTTTTAGGGGCTTACCTCAAGCCACCTGCTCTGCAGGTGGTTGGGTGACTTAAGCCATACTCTTAATCGACCTGCCCGCATTCGCCCGGCAAGACCTGTTCGACGACGACGGTCTGCGTGCGGTGCAATCACGGCTGTTGGACGACCCGGAGGCCCGGCGATCTCATTCCCGACGGACGCGGTCTGCGTAAGTTACGTGCAGCGCTGCCAGGCCGCGGTAAGCGGGGTGGGGCGCGGGTGATCTACTATTAGTATTAGCGAGCCTCGCACGACTTGTGTTACCTGGTCTTTGCCTACGCGAAGACCGAGCGGTAAGACCTGACCCCGGCGCAGGTCCGCGCGCTGGCCGCACTCATGCGAGAGGTACTGAACGATGAATAAGAAGCTTTTTCAAGGTCTGCTTGAAGGCGTCCGTCAGATGGGCGCGCACATGCGCGGTGAGAATGTGCCGGGCGCACGGGTGACGGCCATCGAGGATATCCAGCCACGGCAGATCCGGGAGGCGGCGGGCTTGTCGCATGCCGAGTTCGCGCGGCTGATCGGCGTGCCGGTGAAGACGCTCCAGAACTGGGACAGAAACGCACCCGGCCCACGGGTCCGGCCCGAGTCCTGCTCAAGATCGTGGCCGCCGATCCGAAGGCCGCTATTCAGGCGCTGCATGCTTCTGGCTAGCGAACGTAGGCCGCTCTGCGTACGCGGAAGGGACAAGGATGCTTCCGAGCGGCTGCGGGTGCACCCGATCCGATGATCCGCGTGCGCACCGCAAACAGCGCGATGCACACCTACGACTGACTAGTCGGCACCCGGCAGATCTGACGCTTGGCGCGGCCGGCAACTACCGCGGTTGGCTCGGACATCCTCTCGAGGAGGAGACGATCGGAGGACGCACCCGGCACGGGATCGCAGTGGCGAAGCTGGCTAAGAGCACTCGAGAGCTACTTCCGGTGCCGACCTTAAACGCGGCCGTCCGGAAGGCGGGTTACGCCATAAGCCGCTAACCCGCCCGGACTCTGTACTACGGACCCTGCACCCGAACAAGAGTGCGCCGATAACGTGACATTCTTCCAGGACAACCCCTCGTCCCGCGCGCGTACAGCAGCCCCAGTTCCTGATGGGATCAGATGGGATCAGCCGGACCTCGTCCCGCGCGCGTACAGCAGCCCCTTCGCCGGCTCGCCCGAGGCGAACCGCGGTGGCGTTCTGCGCCACCGATGGACCGGGGGATGTCGAGGCCCTCAAGTGCCAAATCGCAAGGAGACTCAGATGAATCACGGAACGATACGCTTTATCGCCACCCTGTTCCTCGCGTGCCTGAGCCTCATGGCTCAGGGCGTCGAGAAGGTCATCCACTACCACAACGACGCCTTGGGCTCCCCCATCGCCGCGACCGATCAAGATGGCCGCGTGGTGTGGCGAAAGTCCTATACCCCTTACGGCCAGCTCATCGACCAAACCGCCCCCGGCTACACCGGCAAGTTCGAGGAGCCCGACCTAGGGATCCAGAACTTCGGTGCCCGCTGGTACGACCCCCGGATAGGCCGGTTCCTCGCCATCGACCCCGCCGGGTTCGACCCCCAGAACCCCCAGAGCTTCAACCTGTATGCGTATGCCAATAACAACCCGTATGGGTATGTGGACCCGGATGGTCGAGTACCGCTCGCGTTACCGTTCATCGTCGGAATCGGACTGGAACTCGGCAACCTAGCCTTGGAGTCGTATGATAACGTCGCTAACCCGTGTGGGGATTGCGTCCGCAGCTCGGGCGTAAGTATTCCAGGTGCGGGAGCGCTCGGCAGGACGATCGCCAAAGCGGCGGATGGAATCGGTGATTTGACGCGGGCGGCGAAGGGTGCAACGGAGGTTGTTCAACGAGCAATGTCTCGTGCAGAACTCACGGCAATCCAAGAGTCAGGGATATTGAGTAGAGGCGGCCGAGCGGGACCTCATTACGTCAGTGATGCTGTCAATTCAAGCGGGAATCGCGCTCGTCAGCGCCTAGGGCTAGCAACTCAGCCGGAAGTAAGAGCGTCTATGCAGGTTCCGTCCGGTGTTTTCTCTTAGCCGTCAAAGATACAGCCGTTTACGCTCCCCAATGGAAAGACATTGCCTGGTGGAGGCGTGGAACGAACCGCGCCAGGGAACAAGGATATACCCGCTCGTATTCTGGACACACTGGAGTACTGATAATGACAATAAATGCTGCACAAGGAACCCCTGAGGTCATGCTAAAGGTTAGTGATCCCTGGGAGCTTGGAGAAGCTGTACAATGGGAAGCGTTCCCTGCCGTGCTGTTGACCCGGCAGGGTGAAAGGGTTCTTCTTCGGATAAAGCAACCATTCGAGTTCAAAGGCAAAAAGCGTGAGTTCTTTGTAGCGTCACCACGTCATCACGGGGATTCCGTGAACCAACTTTATCAAGGGCACTCCCTCTTTTGCGGGATGAGCGAGATTGCCCGTGACCTTGCGATGTCAGAAAACCCTTTCGACACGTCTAAGTGGATTGGAGGCATAGCGCTCATTGGCGAGCTTGAGCCATCATAGCCCCCAGAGGTATGGTGAACGCACTGAACCACATTTATCTCGGGAAGACGTCCGGCTTCGCCGCCCGAGCCCGATTGGATCATGGGAGGTAAGGTTCGCCGTGATTCACCCGTAATAACTCGTTCTGCTTCTGGGATCGGCTCTCGCATTTGAGGGGCCAGGCTCGGCATATTTTTCACAAGGCCAACTCTCCCCGCCCCTAGATCGCTTTCTCCACGACATGACATACGCGGTGATTTACGCGGGGCAGGCGGCATTTGCCAAGGTCTTGTTCCGCGTGTCCACGATGGGCGCCATCAGTACCCCTGACGTACAGCGCTTTATCGCCGTCATCGGTGAGATCGTGCGCTGTTGAGCCCAGCGCCTAATCGCTTACAGGGCAATTAGGCTTGGGGCGCTGACCTTCACCAGTCCACTCGCGTGCCGGCGGATAAAATCCAGGAGACCTCCCTTGGTCAGTCCCGCGTCCGCCAACATCTCCTCTCTCGTACCGTGCTGGATCAGCCGGTCGGGCAAGCCGTAGTGCACGATGGGCGTATGTCGGCCTTGGTTTGCAAGTATCTCGGCCACGCCTGCGCCGGCGCCCCCAGCGACCACGTTTTCTTCGACCGTCACCAGCAACTCGTGGGTTTCGGCCAGTTGCGACAGCAGTTCCTTGTCGAGGGGTTTCACGAAACGCATATTGACGACCGTGGCCTTGAGATCTTCGCCCGCCTCGAGCGCCGGTGCGACCATCGTTCCGAACGCTAACAGCGCTATGCGCTTACCCGAACGCTTGATCTCGGCCTTGCCGACGGGTAAGGCCGTCATGGCTTCTTCGACATGCATCCCCGGGCCCTCCCCGCGCGGATAGCGGACGGCTGCCGGCCTATCGAGCAGGAATCCGGTATAGAACATCTGCCGACATTCATTCTCATCGCAAGGCGTCATAACCACCATCTCGGGCAAGCAGCGGAGGAAGGTCAGATCATAGCTGCCGTTATGGGTGGGGCCGTCCGCGCCCACGAGTCCGGCGCGGTCGATGGCAAAAAGCACCGGCAACTTTTGATTGACGACATCATGAATGACTTGGTCATAGCCGCGCTGCAGAAATGTCGAGTAGATCGCAACAACCGGTTTCAGACCCTCACAGGCCATACCGGCCGCCACCGTGACACTGTGTTGTTCGGCTATCCCGACGTCACAGTACTGGTCCGGGTATTCCTTTTGGAATCGCACCAGACCCGAGCCCTCGCGCATCGCTGGCGTGATGGCGACCAGCCGTGGGTCGCGCGCCGCCATGTCGCAGATCCAATCGCCAAAGATCTTCGTATAAGTAGGTTTACTCGGGGCCTTCGAGGAGACAATACCCTGCGCCGGATCGAAGGGCGTGACGCCGTGGTATTTGACGGGATCCGCCTCGGCCAGAGCATAGCCCTTGCCTTTCTTCGTTATAACATGCAAGAGCTGGGGACCGTGCAATTGACGCAGGTTGCGAATCGTCGTCAGCAAGGCCGAGAGATCATGCCCATCGACCGGACCGATGTAATTAAACCCCAGCTCCTCGAACAGCGTGCCCGGTATAATCAAGCCCTTGACGTGCTCCTCGGCGCGGCGCGCGAGCTCCCACACCGGCGGCATGGTCGACAGCACCTTTCTGCTCCCTTCCTTGACGGTGGCATAGAGACGTCCCGACAAGACTTGAGCGATGCGGTTTGACAACGCCCCGACATTCGGCGAGATAGACATGTCATTGTCATTTAGCACCACCAGCAGATCGATACCGAGATCCCCCGCATGATTCATGGCCTCGAACGCGAGTCCGCCGGTCATACCGCCGTCCCCGATGACGGCGACGGCCTTGCGGCCAGACGCTTGGCGTTTCGCGGCAATCGCCATACCTAGCGCCGCACTGATGGAGGTGCTGGAATGTCCGACGCCGAAGGTGTCGTAGAGACTTTCGTCGCGCTTGGGAAACGGCGCCAGACCTCCCCAGTGCCGGATCGTGCCCATGCGCTCGCGCCGGCCGGTGAGGATCTTATGCGGGTACGCTTGGTGGCCGACATCCCATACGATGCGGTCTTCCGGGGTGTTGAAAATGTAGTGCAGCGCGATCGTGAGCTCAACGGTACCGAGACCCGCCGCGAAATGCCCGCCGCTCTTGCTCACAGAGTCAAGAACAAACGCACGCAGCTCGGCGGCTAACGGCGCGAGCTCGGATTCTGGTAGCCGGCGCAGGTCCATGGGAGTATCGATAGTGCGCAACAGCGGGTAGCGAGTAACCATCGTCAAGCCTCGATCTAGGAAATATTACATTATGGGATATAGCTATCCCGGCTGGCAAGAATTCGTTGTAATTTTGCTGTACATTGCGTGTCCCCTATAGTATGTTAATGGCATATATGCAACAAAAGCACAAATTAATTCATTGACCATTCAACGAAAAAGCCACAATGCACTGGGGGGTTACGAATGGGAGTCCCATTAATACAGCAATTCCGTGTCGCGCGTTACGTTCTGGAACAGAAACTTCGTGGTCGCAAAAAGTATCCGTTGGTGCTCATGCTTGAACCTCTGTTTCGTTGCAACCTCGCCTGTGCGGGCTGCGGCAAGATCGATTACCCCGAGGAAATCCTGAACAAGAGGCTTAGCGTCGAGGAATGCATGGCCGCCATCGACGAATGCGGCGCGCCGATCGTATCGATTGCCGGGGGCGAGCCGCTGATTCATAAAGAGCTGCCCGAGATCGTCGCAGGATTCATCCAACGCAGGAAATTCGTGTATCTATGCACCAATGCGCTCCTGCTCGATCGGCGCATGGCGGATTACGCACCCTCGCCGTATCTAACCTTCTCGATTCACCTCGATGGTAACAAGGACCGGCATGATGCTTCGGTATGCCGCGACGGGGTATACGATAAGTGCGTGGACCTCATCCGCAAGGCGCGCGCGGAAGGATTCCGCGTGACCGTCAATTGCACGCTGTTCCAAGGAGAAACGGCGCCGGAAGTTGCGGAGTTCCTAGATGTTGCGACCGATCTCGGCGTGGAAGGCGTGACTATTTCGCCTGGCTACAGCTATGAGCGGGCGCCACGACAGGATGTTTTCCTCAAGCGTAAGGAAGTCAAACAACTGTTCCGCGACGTATTCAAACGCGGTAAGAAACGGAAATGGCGCTTCAATCATTCGCCGATGTACCTTGACTTTCTGGCCGGAAACCAGGGCTATGAATGCACGCCGTGGGGCAATCCGACGCGCAACGTGTTCGGATGGCAAAAGCCCTGTTACCTCCTCGTAGGGGAAGGCTACGCGCCTACCTACCAAGCGTTAATTGAAGAAACCGAGTGGGAGCGCTACGGGACGGGACGCAATCCGAAATGTGACGATTGCATGGTGCACTGCGGTTACGAAGCTACGGCGGTCAACGATGCCTTTGCCCACCCACTAAAAGCGCTTCGGCTTATGGTGCGCGGACCATCGACCACGGGACCCATGGCCCCGGAGCCGCCGATCCTCTATGAACAGCAATTGCCACAAAAACCCCGCCTCGTCGCGACCGCGGAAATTACCGGCGCGCACAGCCAAAAACGGGTAGCCTAGCGGGTCTATGTCCGGCGCGGCAATCGCTCGATGCGATGGGTTTTCTTCCTTATCCCAAGCTACCTTATCTGGATCGGGATCCTGTTGGCGCCGTGGCGCCCCTGGCGCACGGATGAATCGCTGGATGCCGCCGCTAACGCCGACGTCGACCTCGGCGATGTAACCGTTCTTATCCCCGCCCGCAATGAGGCCGCGGTAATTCAACAAACGCTAAACGCGTTGGCGCGGCAGGGACGGGGTTTCCGCGTTGTTCTGATTGACGATCAATCCGCGGACGACACGGTCGCCAAGGCGCTAGCGGGCGACATCGAGGGCCTTGAAATCGTGCGCGGAGAGTCGCTTCCCCCCGGATGGTCGGGAAAGCTATGGGCGCTTGAGCAAGGGCGGGCTAGTGTGCGTTCGGCATTGACCTTACTCTTGGACGCCGACGTCGCTCTGCGCAGAGGGATCCTGGCGGCGTTGCGCGCCAAATTGAAAAACGAAGGCAATAATCTTGCGTCCTTGATGGTGGAGCTGCGAATGGAGGGGTGGTGGGAGAAACTCCTGCTGCCGGCGTTCGTGTTTTTTTTCAAGCTGCTGTACCCGTTTCAACTTTCTAACCTGCCCTCCAGCCAAAATGTGGCCGCTGCCGCGGGCGGATGTATCTTGGTCGAAACGCGCGTGCTCGAGGCCATCGGAGGGTTTACTGCAATTAAAGCGGAGCTTATTGACGATTGCGCCCTCGCGAAGGCGGTCAAAGCCAAAGGTTTTAAAACCTGGCTCGGCTTAACGCGCTCCGCGTCGAGCCTGCGGGCGTATACGAGCTTAGCGAGCATTTGGAATATGGTTGCGAGGACGGCCTACACCCAACTGCGCTATTCACTCATTCTATTGGTGCTATGCACTGGGATGATGCTGTTAGCGTTCTGCGTGCCCGTGGCGGGTCTTCTGGCCGCCAGCGGATGGGATAGGGGTTTATCTCTCGTTCTCATCTTTCTCGCCATGGCGAGTTACCAGCCCACGTTAAAATATTACCGGCAATCGAAGGCCTGGGCGCTGACATTACCGATCATTGGGCTATTATATGTCGCGATGACATGGTCCTCGGCTATTCGCTATTGGTCGGGAGAACGGTCCCAATGGAAGGGGCGCTACTACCAAGCCTAGACCGCAGATCTTTAGGTTTCGATGACATGAAGGGGAATTTCACTACCGTAGTTCAAAGCGTCGTACGCGGTTCCGCCCTATGTCTCGGATTGACGCTTAGCGTTGCGGCCGCACCGGTTCCCAGCGAGGCCGTCGCCGTCGTCGACAGACTGCACGCGGCGTTACTGGAAGTAATGCAGGAGGCCGGAACGCTTGGCTATCCAGGGCGTTACGAGAAATTAGATCCCTTAATCCGCAAGAGCTTCGACTTCGCGACCATCGCACAGATCGTCGTTGGACGGTTCTGGAAGGAACTGAGCGACGCGCAACGGCAGTCGTTTATCGATACCTTTACGCAGTTGAGCACGGCGACTTATGCGGCCCGCTTCGATGGTTTCGATAACGAGCAGTTTCGGCATGTCGCGGGCGAAGAGCTTAAGAAAGACCGGATCCTGGTCAAGACCGAAATCGTCAAGTCGAATGGGGAGGCGGTTCGTCTTGACTACGTATTACAAACCAAGAGTGATGAGTGGTTGATCGTTAATGTCATCGCCGATGGCGTTAGCGATCTATCGCTAAAGCGAGCAGATTATACGTCGGTACTAAAAAGCAAGGGATTCGACGATCTGATTACAGTTCTGAACGATAAAATCGCTAAGTATGGGGCTGGGGAGTAATATCTACTGCGTTCAAGCCCATAACCATTAGGCGAAGTGGTCGAGGTGAGTATGAATAACAAGAAATGCAAGCTGCTGATGTTGGCGCTGGGTTTTTTCACGGCGGGTTGCGCAAGCACGCCGACAGTTGATGACGGAAACAATGATCCCTTGGAAAGCGTGAATCGTGTCGTGTACGACATCAACGATGGCCTAGATCGGTATTTAATTAGGCCGATCGCCGAAAAATACGCCGATTACACCCCCGAGCCCGTCCGTGAAGGGATCACCAACTTCTTCGGTAATTTGACCTACCTGGACGTCATACTTAATTCGTTCTTACAAGGAAAGGTCTATCAAGGTTTCTCCGATTTCGGGCGTTTCGCTTTGAACAGCACCATGGGGTTCGGGGGTTTTTTCGATCCTGCCACCGCCTGGGGCATCCCGAAACACGACGAAGACTTCGGCCAAACCCTGGGGGCATGGGGAATGGGTGAAGTGGCTTTTATTGTCCTGCCGCTGCTGGGTCCGAGTTCGGTACGTGACGCGCCGGGCCTAGCGACCAGCGCGCTGCTCAACCCGCTCTTCTATATATCGAGCGTCGTGATTGGACCGGTCGGCGCACTGGGGATCGTCAACACGCGCGCGAATCTTCTCGAAGCGACGCGCGTTCGAGACGAAGCCGCGCTTGATCCCTATACCTTCACGCGCGAGGCCTTCCGCCAAAGGCGTATCAATGCTATCTATAATGGCGACCCTCCGGTCGAAAACCTGGACGAGTTTATCGAGGGTGACGGCACCGAAGACGTTCTGCTGATCAAATAGTCGCCGCGGGGAGTTGCTGGGTGGGCCGCGCCATGCGGCTAAGCCATCGGGGCCGCGCCGGGATCCAAAAGCTCAATCCAATGCTTTACCGGGACTCGCGTTTTTTGCTTGAGGTGCTGGTAACAGCCGATATTCGCGGTGGCGATTAGCGCCGGGCTGTGTGCTTCCAGGTGCTTCACTTTTTCCGCCAGCAGCCGGCGCGATAATAGCCCTTGCAGAATCGAATAGGTCCCCGCGGAGCCGCAGCACAGATGCGGGTCTTGCACCGGAACCAAGTTGAACCCAAGCGCCTGCAACAGCGTCTCCGTAACTCCGGCGAGCTTGAGCGCATTCTGCAGGGTGCAGGGCGCGTGAAACGCGATCGGGACTCGAGCATCCGTTGCAGCGCGGATCGCTGCACAATCCTCTTGCATCAGCACTTGGCACGGATCGCGGGCCAGCGCCGATAGACGCGCGGCCTTGGCGGCGTAGTGCGGATCACCCCGCAGCAAGTCACCGTAATCCCGAACCATGGCCCCGCATCCGCTCGCGCTGATGACCAAGGCCTCCGCGCCACGCTCCAGGACCGGCCACCAGCGATCGATATTACGGCGCATGAAACCGCGCGCCTCATCGACGGCCGAGAGGTGATAACTCAAGGCGCCGCAACACCCGCGCGCGGACACCACGGTGATGCCCAAGCGGTCGAAGACGCGGGCCGCGGCGGTGTTGATCGTCGGCGCCAATACCGGTTGCACGCAGCCCTCCAACAGCAGCATCGTGCGCCGATGCCGCGGCTGTGGCCAGCCGTGCGCAACGGCAGGAGGCGCCAAAGGCAGGTTGTCGCGGTATTTCCGTGGCAACAGCGGGCGAATGATACGCGCTAGCCGGGTGAGATAGTGCACGCGCCGGGGATAAGGCAGGGTCATCCGTAGCGCCCGCCGAACCCAGCGATCGAGCAGAGGACGGGCGATGCGTTGTTCCAGTTCTTGCCGGCCGATCTCGAACAAACGGCCGTACTCGACGCCCGAGGGACAGGCCGTCTCGCAGGCGCGGCAGAGCAAACAGCGATCGAGGTGTTCCCGAATCGTCGGGTGGGCCGTGCCCGTTTCAAGCATCCCTTTAATAAGATAGATGCGGCCGCGGGGACTGTCACGCTCATCGCCGAGCAGTCGGTAGGTGGGGCAACTCGCCGTGCACAAACCGCAGTGTACGCATTTTCGCAAGATCGCATCCGCCGTTTTCCCTTGCGCTGTGGTCCGGAACGACGGGGGCAGAGAGGTTTGCATCGGGCGGGTGAGTTATAGCTCCGGGAGTAAGCGGCCTGGATTGAGAATGCCGTTCGGATCGAAGGCTTTCTTGATCCGTTGATAGACGCTTAATAAGGCCGGCGGCGGCCTGGGAAAGGGCTCCCCTTTCTGATCTCCGCCACGAAATAAAACCGCATGCCCCCCGCAACCGAGCGCGGCGTGTTTAATGTCCTCGGGATCGGTCTCGCTCTTTAACCAGCGGTGGGCGCCACCCCAGTCGAAAAACCACTCCCCTGGAAGCGCCAAAGGAGCTGCCGCCGGGAGTGCCGATACGCGCCACAAGGGCCGCTCATCGAGAAAGTACGGCAAGCGTTGCTCGCGCAGATCCTCCCAAAATCGGCTATCGGCCTCGTGGCCCCCGATCTCCGCGCAGGCGCTGACCACCGAGACCGCGCTGCCAGTCAGGCGCGCGTACACCGCCACGCCGTCATAAGCCGCGGCGGAAAGCGGCAACGGCTTACGCGCCCAGGCGTTCATTAGCTCGATGGCGCGTGCCGCCTGGACCTCTTGGCGTAAGGTGATCTCGGCCCGAGGCCGTGGTAGCACCTTGAGCGATGCCTCCACGATGATCCCGAGCGTCCCGAGCGCCCCGACCATCAGGCGCGAGAGATCGAAGCCCGCCACATTTTTCATTACCTGGCCGCCGAAGCGCAGGAGAGAGCCCGCGGCCGCGATACAACGGATCCCAAGAACACTGTCGCGCACGCCCCCCGCGTAAGGCCGGCGCGGTCCCGCCAACCCCGTCCCGATCATACCGCCGATCGTTGCGTTGTCCCCAAGATGCGGAGGCTCACAACCGAGCATCTGACTTTCGCTCGCGAGCAAGGCTTCGAGGTCACTGATTCTCGTCCCGGCACGTACTGTCACCACAAGCTCGGTCGGTTCGTAGGCGATCACCCCGGACAGCATTCGCAGTGACAAAGGCGTCCCCACTACCTTGCGACCGTAAAACGCCTTGGAATCACTGCCGAAGATGCGTAAGGGCTCGCCATGTCGGTTGGCTGCCTTCAGCGCGGCAGCGATCTCATCGAGGGTCTCGGGCGCCAACATCAATCTCCGGCGCGTCCTGGCGCTTCGCGTCCGGACGGCGCGAATCCGCGCCGCAGCGTGTTTTCGGTCACGGTTCGCGGGATCATGAACTGGAGCAAGTAATCCGGACCGCCAGCCTTGCTGCCCACCCCGCTCATCTTGAATCCGCCGAAGGGTTGGCGATCCACCCACGCGCCCGTGATCTTGCGGTTGATATACAGGTTGCCGACTTGCAGCTCGCGCGTTGCTTGCAGGATATGAGATGGACTGCGCGAATAGATACCTCCGGTTAACGCGTAGGGCGTCTGATTCGCCACGCGAATCGCCGCATCGAGATCGGCGACTCGCATCACCACGAGGACCGGCCCGAAGATCTCCGTCTGCGCGAGGTAGGAATCGGGTGCCACGTCGGTGAAGATCGCGGGCCCCACGAAATAGCCGTCGCCCAAATCCGGACACGGCATCGCCAAGACGAGCCGAGCCCCGTCGGCCCGGCCCCGTTCGATCGCCTCGATCACTCGCGCCTTCGCTCCAGCATCGATGAGGGGGCCCATGAACACCGCGGGCGTCTCGGGCATCCCGATGCGCACACTGCGCGTCGCCGCCAGCAGCCGTTCGAGAAAGCGATCATAAGCCTGCTGGAGGACGATAACCCTGGAACAGGCGCTGCATTTCTGTCCTTGATACCCGAAGGCCGACTGCACCACCCCGGTCACGGCTTCATCGAGATCGGCGTCGTTGTCGATAATGATCGCGTTCTTGCCCCCCATTTCTGCGATGACCTGCTTGACATGAGACTGCCCCGGCCCGACATCCGCGGCCAGCCGGAGGATGCGGCGGCCGACCTCCTCCGAGCCCGTAAACGCAATGAAGGTGACCTGCGGGTGGCGCACCAGATATTCGCCGAGCGTGCGGCCCGCGCCCGGCAAGTATTGCACCACTCCCGGTGGTACGCCGGCTTCTTGCAACACCCGCACGAAACGCGCGGCAATCACCGGTGTCTGCGATGAGGGCTTTAATACCACGGTGTTTCCGGCCGCGATCGCGGCCGACAACATACCTGTAAGGATGGCCAGAGGAAAGTTCCAGGGGGAAATGATCGCGCCGACCCCGCGCGGAGCATACCGATAGACGTTTTCTTCACCGGGGAGGTCGTTACGCCGTGGCTGCTCCCAACGCAGCGCCTCGCGAGCGTAGTACTCGAGGTAATCGATCGCCTCGGCGACATTGGCATCGGCTTCGAGCCAGGTCTTGCCGGCCTCGAAAATCTCAAGTGCCGCGAACTCATCGCGCTGCCGGCGCAGCGCTTTGGCGGCGCGTAGCAACAGATCCGCCCGCTCGCCCGCCGTTCGCCGCGACCAGCCCGCGAAGGCCCGCAGGGCCCCGGAAACAGCGCCCTCCGCGTGCTCCGTCCCGGCCCGAGCCACGCGCCCGATCACCTCCTCGGGTTGCGCGGGATTCACCGACTGTAGTTGGTCTTTCGTCCCCACCGCCACGCCATCGATGAGGAGCGGATAGTCGCCGCCGAGGGCGCTGCGCGTTGTTAGTAAAGCGCCGTGAAACGCATTCCGCTCGGCGGGATCGGTGAAACGATGCAGCGGCTCGTTGCGGAAGCTCGGGAGCGCGCGCCCGCCCGCCGGCTCCACGCCGCCCTCACCAAGACGGTCCCCGGCGGCCACCCGCGGCGCGGTTTCCATTGCTGGATCATTGCCATGCGGAGAGGCGAGCAGTTGCCCCGCCGCCAAGGTGCGCGCTTGGTTCATGCGCTGAAACGATTGACTGGAGGAATTCTCGAGCAGCCGGCGCACGAGATACGCCATGCCCGGCAGCAATTCGCCGAAAGGGACATAGATCCGCAGCCTATAGCCCATCTCCGCGAGCACATCCTCGAGCCCGCTCGCCATGCCGTGGAGCATTTGGAATTCGAATTGATCTCGTGCGATCCCATGCTCTTCGGCGAGGACCATCGCGAAAGCTACGCTGCGCAGATTATGGGTCGCAACCGCTGCCTCGATCCGGGGATGGTGTTCGAACAAGAGCCGCACACAACGCTCGTAACAAGCGTCGGTCTGCCATTTCTTGGTCCAGACAGGCACCGGCCACCCGTGCTGCTCGGCGATGACCGTTTCGTAATCCCAGTAGGCGCCCCGGACCAAACGCACGGTGATAGGCGTGCCGCGGCGCTCCGCCCAGACGCTGAGACCATTGATATCGCCCTCGGTCTCGCGAAGATAGGCTTGCAATGCGATTCCGGCATCCGGCCAGTCTCGGAGCTCCGGTTCCATCAGCAGTTGCTGGAAACAGGAGAGCACGGTTTCCTTGAGCTGAAACTGCTCCATGTCCACGCACACGAAGCTACCGCCACGCCTGGCCGCGAGGAGAATCGGCTTCAAGCGTGCCGCGATCCGCGCCGCGCCGGCTTCGGGTGCCACCGCGGAGAGCTGAGGATCGAGGGACGATAATTTGATGGAGACATTCAGCCGGGGCAGCCGCCGTCCCTGACCCTGATCGAGCACCGGGTGCGGCGGCCACGCCGTGGCTTTTTGCGGGATGCGCGCGAATAAATCCAAATACCGGCGTTGATGTACCTCGGCCTCGGCGTCGCTAACCACCGCTTCGCCCACGAGATCGATACTGGAGCCGATGCCCCGCTTGCGCAGCGCTTCGGCCGTGCTTACGGCTTCCTCCACGCTAGCGCCCCCGAGAAAGCGCCGCGCGAGTCCGGTCATAGCCTTGCGCACGGCGCGGCCGATAATCGCATTGGCGAAATCCCCGCGCACATGGCGCACGCCGAAGCGCAGCAACCCTGTCAGCGGAAAATCGCCGTGCCCGAAGTATTCGTGCAGGTGTTCGGTCAGCTCGCGGTCATCGTCCAAGGCCGGTAGCACGTCGACGAAGCGCAGGGCTTGCACGCGGAACGCTTCGCTCTGCATGACTTGGTTTAAGAACCGGTCTAACCACAGATCAACGGAGCGCGCGGCCTGTCGCCGCTGCTCGAAGGCCGCGATCAAGCGCCTGCCCGTCTCCTGGACGCGGTGCTCGAGATCGTCGTCTAGACTTGCTGGAATCGCCATGGGCGTCTCTTCCCGTCCTCGTTCGCCATCCTCTAGCACGGACGGGTAAAAAGCAAGGCGCCTCTCGCGGCGCGAGCCACGCGCAATAGGACCCGCCACTGGCAGGGGCCTGGCGTAACCACTACACTGTCCCCGAAAATCCGATGAATCTTCCTTTTCCGGTGCGATTGTTTCTCGCCGCGTTGGCGAGCCTGGCGCTCGCCTCCGCCTTGTGGGTGCTCTTGTACGCGACGGACCTGGCCTTCGCGGTCTGGGAAGGGCTGCGGTCGTTACCGCTTTTGGTTCAGCTTTCCTACGCGGCAGTGATCCTCGCGCTCACGGGCGCATTCACCTGGCTGGTGTGGCGCTTGCTGCGGCCGCGTAAACCCTCCCCGGCTAGCCTGTTACCTCCGCCCCTTAGTGACAGCACGCTGGAAGCGCGGATCGCCGAGGCCGAACGGCGGGGCGCCAACACGGGCGAGGCGCGCGCCGAGCTGGCCGTGCTTGCCGAGCGGCGCACGGTAGAGCAGGTCGTGATCGTCCTTTTCGGCGAGGGGAGCAGCGGCAAATCCTCACTCATCCGAGCCTTGCTCCCCGGCTGTGAGGCCGTGATCGATGCGCGCCGGGGGACGACGCAAATGCTGACGCGCTATACATGGAGCCGCCCGGACGGGACGCCGATCCTGCTGACCGATCTGCCGGGTCTGAACGTGACCGAGGGCGGCGACGCGAGCGCGTGGCGTGACGAAGCCCTGCGGGCCCACGTCGTCATCTACCTCACCGATGGTGATCTCACGCGCGATCAGTATCTGGAGCTACAACACCTGGCCCGTTTTCAGAAGCCCATTATCCTCGCCCTGAACAAAATCGATCACTACACCCGGGATCAGCGGGAAGCCTTGCTTGCGAGGCTGGCCACGCGCCTGAAGTCCTTGGGCGATATCGACATCGTCGCTATCTCGGCAGGGGGTATGCGTCCAGTCGTCAAGGTCGGCGCTGGCGGCCGCGAAGTGCATGCTTCCGCCGCGGTTCCCATCGAGATCGACGCTCTCGTTCGGTCTCTCGACCGTATCCTCCGGCGCGGCGCCACCGCGATCGAGGCATCGCGTGACTCGGCCGTGTGGCGCTTGGCGGCGCACAAGCTCGATCGGGCGGTCGTGGTACGGCGCGAGGCCCACGGACAAGAGATCATCGATGACTACACGCGCAAGGCCGTGCTCGGAGCGGTGGTCGCGATCAGCCCCGGCACGGATTTGCTGATCCAAGGCTATCTCGGCATGGGCTTGGTGCGCGCGCTGTGCCGGGCCTATGACGTCAGTCCCCGCGAGGTGGATGTGTCGCGCTTCCTCAAACTCGCTTCCGACCAGGTGCGTAAGACCTTGCCGCTGGTGCTGACCGTCGCCGGAAACGTTTGCAAGGCCTTTCCCGGCGTGGGGACCTTGGCCGGGGGCCTTTTGCATGCGGTCGGTTACGGGATTATCTTTGAGAGCCTGGGCCGCGCCATCGCCGCTACCCTGGCCGAACATGGGGCGCTCATTGTATCACCCGCTCTGCGGGCTTTTGAGGACAAAATAACCGATGATCTGGAAGCGCGTGCTCGCCGCCTTGCTGCCCTGGCGCAACAACGCAAGTCCTGAAGCGGCCGCCTCCGGGCCTGAGGGCCACGTCGATCTCGCCCGCGAGAGCTTGCAGTCCTTGCTTGCGGACCGCAACCTGCCGGCGCCGGTCCGGCGGGGACTCGCCGCCGAGCTTGCCGGGGTGCAGGCGATGCTCGACAAGCTCGAACACGGACACATCCACATCGCGGTGTTCGGGCGGGTCGGCGTGGGGAAGTCCGCGCTGCTCAACGCCCTGCTGCATGAGAAGCGGTTCAGCACCAGCCCGCTGCACGGGGAAACACGAGAACCGCAATCCGCCGTCTGGCAAGAATGGGAGGACGGGGGATTGTTTCTCATCGACACGCCCGGCATCAACGATATCGACGGCGAGGCGCGCGAACGCCAAGCACACGCCGTGACGGCACGCGCCGATCTCATCCTGTTCGTGGTCGACGGCGATCTATCGGGAACGGAAATGCAAGCCTTGCGGGTCCTCGTCGCGGCGCATCGGCCGGTGCTCCTGGTCTTCAATAAGATCGATCGCTACACGGATTCTGATCGGGCGCTGCTCTTGGACCATCTCAAGCTCCGCAGTGCGGGTCTCATCCCGCCGGACCATATCGTATGCACCGCGGCGGAACCGGCCGAACGCATCTACCTCGAGGCCGGCGCCGACGGCCGTGAAATCGAAACGCGTCGTCCCGCGGCCGCCGATGTGGAAAGCTTACGGAGCGCGCTCTGGTCGATTTTAGAAGCCGAGGGGAAGACCCTGATGGCGCTCAATGCGACGCTTTTCGCCGGATCGGTATCCGATGTCATCGGCCAGCGGATCGTGGCGATCAAGAAAGAGTTAGCCGACCGGCTCACTAGAAAATATTGTGTCGCCAAAGGCGTGGTCGTGGGGCTCAATCCGGTGCCGATTTCGGACCTGGTGGCGGCCGGGCTCGCCGATGTCGGCCTGGTGTTCCATCTTGCACGCATCTATGGACTCCCAGTCACCACCGCCGAGGCGGGCGGATTGCTGCGGACTATCGCCGCGCAAATGGCGCTCGTGATGGGCACCGTCTGGGCCGTGCACTTCGTCGCTTCGGTCATGAAGGGCGGCACGGCGGGCCTGTCAACGATCGTAACCGGGACGGCTCAAGGCGCGGTGGCATATTACTCGGCGTATGTCGTTGGGCGCGCCGCGCAGAGCTATTTCGCGCTCGGCCGTTCGTGGGGACCGAACGGCCCCAAACGCGTGGTGCAGGAAATCCTCGAAAGCCTTGATCGCGAGTCGCTCCTCGGTGAGGCGCGCGAACAGATCGCTCAGCGCCTGCGGTATTCGGCGACGGATTAACCGGGTAATGCGCTGCATTAGCGGGTGCGTTGCGGTGTTACCGACGTATGCTCCGCCGCGGTTCTTGCGTACCTGCGCCATCCCTAATCGTCCGCCTAGTACATTACCAACACCGCCGCCCCTTCGATGGCGCCCTCGCGCAGCCGCCGGAGTGCCTCGTTGGCTTCTTCCAGCACGAACGCCTGCACGTGGGTCTTAATCGGGACCTGCGGGGCAATCGAAAGAAGCTCCTCGGCGTCCTGATGGGTCAAGTTGGCGACCGAGCGAATGACCCGCTCCTCCCAGAGCAAGCGGTAAGGGAACGCGGGGATATCGCTCATGTGGATGCCGCCGCAGACGATCACCCCGCCTTTGCATGTCGCCCGCAAGGCATCGACGATCACGGGACCTGCGGGTGCGAAGATGAGCGCCGCATCGAGCGCCTCGGGCGGACGCTCCCCGGACGCACCGGCCCATACCGCGCCCATGCGCCGGGCGAACGCCTGCCCCTTGACATCACCTGGGCGCGTGAAGGCATAGATCCGCTTGCCTTGATGGACGGCGATCTGGGTGATGATATGGGCCGCGGCGCCGAAGCCATAGATCCCGATGTGCTCCGCCTTCGCTCCAGCCAAGCGATAGGAGCGATAACCGATGAGCCCGGCACAAAGAAGCGGTGCAAGCTCCGCATCAGCGTAGCCCTCCGGCAAGCGAAAGCAGTAGTTTTCATGCGCTAGCGCGTACTCCGCGTAGCCTCCATCGACGGTATAGCCGGTGAAAAGCGCCTCATCGCAGAGGTTCTCCTGCCCTCTTCGGCAGTACCGGCACCTGCCATCCGTCGATGCGAGCCAGGGCACCCCCACTCTCTCGCCCTCGGCGAAGCGCCGTACCTCAGCGCCCGTCTCGACGATGACACCGACGATCTCGTGGCCCAGGATCAAAGGCAGTTTCGGCTCGCTGAGATCGCCGTCCAAGACGTGCAGGTCAGTGCGGCACACCCCACAGGCACGCACCCGGATCAAGACCTGCGCCGGGCCGGGTTCGGGCACCGGCATCTTCAGGGAGCGCAACGGCTGGCGGGCTGCTTCGAGCACCATGGCCCTCATCTGATCTGCAACGATCATCCGCTAAAGGGAAAAGTGGTCAAGTATCCCATGTTTCATTTCATCTCTTTGATCACACGATTGCAAGGGCGACTTGAACGTTCTATCCCCCCAGGAGCTTAGGCCGTTTCTTTACCAGCCGCCCGATTCTATATGGCCTCTACGCATGCTTGAATTAAACAGCGTCCACCTAGCGCCGATAGCGATCACGGGACGTATTTCCCGCAATCCATAACAACCCGCTCACCCGCGAAGGCAAGTGCGGTACTTTGGCACTTTATATGCTGCCAGGTAGATGCCCAGTGTTTGGGAGGTTGTTATGAATATATTCGCTGTCGCAACACATCGATGCGCCGCTGCTCGAACTGCTCAGTGCTTATCAAAGGCGGCCTTGGTTGAACAGAATCGGCGATTCCTTCGCACCGGCGGTGTGAGCGCGGGCAATCGTAGTCACGGATTCCATCCCGCGTTTTTCGATCGCGAAACCGGCACAGTCTACATTGCCCGCTTCACTGATGGGCGCCCCGCCCCGATTCACGTCCTCGATGGGTTGCCCGCAAAGCTTGTGATCGAGCGGCTTCCGTCAGGGCAAGTCGCGACTGTCAAAGAATCGATCGAGGCCGGATTCGTTAAGGATGGAAATTTTATCACGCGTGAGGAAGCCGCCGCCGCAGTCGGCGGTTGAAAAGGAGGTATTCCTATGGACCGCGAACTTCTAGGCTTGTTGTTTTTGGCGTTTGTGCCTGGTATGGTGATTGTCGTTGTGGGGACGGTTACCGCAATACGGAAATACGGCGCCGCTTTTCTGTGGTGCCTGAGGTTTGAACCAGTGCGCGACAGGCTGGCGGCGCTACTACGCGACATGCAAGCACCCCAACCCGTGCCCGTCGAAGTGCAGCGCGACACTATCATAGAAACCAAAACGGCCGCTCATGGCGCCGCTACTTGCGGAAAAGCTAATTCGGTCCCGCCGCACGATCCATTCCTTCGGGCGTGAGTCGCCACCGCGAGACGTTATTCTGCGCGCCATCGATCTCGCGCGATGGGCCCCGAATCACCGGCTTACCGCGCCATGGCGTTTTTACCTGCTGGGTCCCGTGACTGCCGATGCGATCTGCCGCTTAAACGCGGAGCTGACCTCCCAAGCTAAGGGTACTCAGGCCGGGCAGGCTAAGCTCCGGCGCTGGCGCGAGATTCCTGGTTGGCTGGTACTCACCAGCAAAAATTCCGACGATCCTATCCGTGCCCGTGAAGATTATGCGGCCTGTTGTTGCGCACTTCAAAACATGTATCTTTACCTGTGGAGCGAGGGTATTGGGTGTAAATGGACGACAGGCGCCGTCACCCGCGCCTCCGGCTTCTTCGACTTGATCTCGGTAAACCCGGCGTTAGAAACCGTGGTTGCCTTGGTATGGTTCGGATACCCGGCCGAGATCCCGAGCACCAATCGCAAACCCGCCTCCGAAATTCTCGTCGAGCTCCCTTAGCGCTCTTATCCCGTCGCGCGTCAAAAATGCCGAAAACCGTGAAACCGCGGAACGAACGCTGTGCCGCGCGGATCGATAAAACGCAATCCTCCCCGCCTCTGGATCTGACCGATGCGAGTAATCGAAACCCCGCCGAGATCCGGTCCCAACTTATCGACATGGTTCTCTGGGACGGTGAAGCATAGCTCATAATCCTCCCCACCGCCGAGCGCCAATTCCCATTGTCGAGGAAGCTCCGGCAGCGCCTGTAACGCGCTGGAGCGCGGGAGGCGATCGAGCTCAATCACGGCCCCGACGGTATTCGCGGCGAGGATGTGGCCGAGATCGGCCGCTAGGCCATCGGATACGTCGATGGCGCTCGATGCAAGACCACGCAAGGCGACCCCCTGGGCGACGCGCGGCGTCGGTCGGTGCAGGCGTGTTCGCAGGTAGTCCGTGTAAGGAGCAGTTTCGGGGTGCGAGCCGCCCAGCGCTTCCAGAGCGAGCGCGGCATCCCCCAAGGAGCCGGTGACAAGAATCGCATCGCCCGGTTGCGCGCCGATGCGCCTGAGAGCGCCGCCTTCGGGAAGGATCCCGTGGGCAGTCACCGAAACCGTGAGCGGCCCGCGGGAAATGTTACCCCCGACCAGATCGAGCGCATGCCGACGGGCCAGGTGAAAAAATCCGCCGGAAAAACGCTCAAGCCATGTCTCATCTGCCTGAGGCAGTGTCAGCGCAAGGGTGGCGCAGAGCGGCTCGGCGCCCATCGCGGCCAGGTCGCTCAGGCTGACCGCCAAAGCTTTGTAACCAATCGCTTCGGGCTCCGCTTCATTGGAAAAGTGCGTGCCCGCTACCAGGGTGTCGACCGTGATCGCCAAGTCTCGGCAACCCGGTACACGCAATATTGCAGCATCGTCACCGACCCCGATGATCACCTCGGGGCGATCCGGCGGCCGTGGGCGGAAATGGCGGTCAATGATCTCGAATTCCGAGAGCGCCATGAGGCAGGTTAAGCCGGCCGTACGCGGAGTTTTTCGTGGGCAGGCTAGCGGCGGGACAGCGCCCGCATGTCAGCCGATCTGGATGTTCCCACCACTTTGTCGAGAACGCCGTTGACGTACTTATGGGCTTCTGCGGCGCCAAACATCTTGGTCAATTCGATGGCTTCGTTGATGACCACACGCCAGGGTATTTCAGGGCTATACCTCAATTCGTACGCGCCGATCAGGAGGATCCCGCGTTCTATCGGATCGAGCTCCTGAAACGGGCGATCGAGAGCGTCCTGTAAAGCGGACTGTAATTCGTGTAGGTGCGCTGGGATTTCTCGCGTGAGTGTCGAAAAGTAATCCATGTCCACGTTCACCAGCTCACGCTCGGCGACAAATTCCTTAATGATATCAAGCGGATCGTGTCCCGCCAGCTGCCATTGATAAAGGGCCTGCACGGCGCAGCGCCGCGCGCGCACGCGGCCGCGGATAAGGGGAATCATAGGCGTAATTTACGCATGAGCGAGATCATTTCGATCGCGGTCAGCGCGGCATCGGCCCCGCGGTTTCCCGCTTTGCCGCCGGCCCGCTCGATAGCCTGCTCGACGGTCTCGACCATCAAAACGCCGAACACCACCGGAATACTTGAGCCGAGGCTGACCTCGGCCAGCCCGTTGGCACAGCCCGCAGCGATGCGCTCGAAATGAGCCGTGGCTCCGCGGACGATGGCGCCTAGTGCAATGAGGGCATCGAACTTAGCGCTTGCCGCCATGGTTTTGGCAATGAGCGGCGTCTCCCATGCGCCGGGAACGTTAACGAGGGTAATATCGCGCTCCGGAACCCCGTGGCGGCGCAACGTCTCCACGCATCCGCTCACCAGTTTTTCAACGATAAAGGCGTTAAACCGGCTCGCGATGATCCCGAATCGCGCCGGCGGATCCAAAAGCGCCTGGCCGGCGATGGTGATGATGGCACCCATAACATGTACCCGCTCGATCATTAATTCACGTATTCTACGACTTCCAAGCCGAAACCGGAGAGCGAGTGGATGCGTTTAGGCGCACTCAGGACCCGCATCTTGCGCACGCCAAGGTCCGCGAGGATCTGTGCCCCCAGGCCGATCGTTCGTAGATTGTCCGGCTTGTGGCGGCTCCCGCGTGCTTCGGCCGCGCTTTGCTCCTCGAAGCTATCGATCTGGCGGATAAGATCCGCCGCCTCGATTTGGTTGCAGAGGATGACGACGACACCGCTCGATTCCCGCGCGATGCGCATGAGCACGTCGCGCAAGCGCCAGCCGCATTCCTCCCGCAGGCTCCCGGTTAAATCACAAAGCGGATTGTTGATATGCACACGAACTAGCGCCGCTTGCTGTGCGTCGATGGGGCCTTTGACCAGCGCGAAGTGCAGGCTCTTGCCGATTTGGTCTTGAAAGGCCACGAGCCGAAATTCTCCGAACTCGGTTGTCAACGCGCTCTCGGCGACCCGATCGACGGTCTTCTCGTGTTGCATCCTGAAACGGATGAGATCGGAGATGGTTCCGATCTTCAAGCCGTGCTGCTCGGCGATCAGTTCGAGATCGGGCCGCCGGGCCATCGTGCCATCGTCTTTTAAAATCTCAACGATCACCGCGGCGGGTTCGAAACCCGCGAGGCGGGCGAGATCACAACCGGCCTCCGTATGCCCGGCGCGGGTCAAAACGCTACCGGATTGGGCCATGAGGGGAAGCACATGACCGGGTTGTACGAGATCGTCGGGTTTGGCGTCCGGCGCCACGGCGGTGCGTATTGTCAAGGCACGATCCGCAGCCGAGATCCCTGTGGTTACGCCGCGGGCGGCTTCGATCGATACCGTGAAATTGGTGGTGTGGCGGTAGTAGGTATCGCGCACCATCAGGGGGAGGTTGAGCTGTTGGCAACGCTCCTTGGTGAGTGTCAAGCAGATGAGGCCGCGCCCATGGCGCGCCATGAAATTTATGTCCTCGGCCCGCACGCAACTGGCGGCAATCAAGAAATCGCCTTCGTTCTCACGATCCTCGTCATCCATGATGATGACCATTTTGCCGTGGCGGATTTCGTCGATGATCTCTTCAGTGGCTTGTATCGGCATCGGTGATCCAAGACCGCGGCGCGTTCCAAACCGCCAGCGGTTCAGCTTACACTTTTTGTACTGAAGTGTAGGTCATGAGGCGTTCGACATAACGCGCAATGAGGTATATCTCCACCGTAACTAGCTGAAACAAACGCGGTACTGTTGAAGGCTACTCTCTCAATACCGTCAGAAATACCGTCGCTAGCGCAAACTAACACGGCTTTCTTTCTCTTGCGGCTATGGCGTCGAGGGGTGTTCCATTTGGAACAGCATCGTGTTCGCACACTTCATTTTCATTGGCATCTACCCTCTCGGGTGTTCCATTTGGAACAGATTCTAGGTCTCTATGTACAGTCCCAACGCCAACCCCCAGCACCCCGGCAATCCCCCTCTGCGACATCCCCCGAGAAGGGGATATAAGGCCTTGACGCGGGCGATCGCACCTACCCTTACCCTTACCTTAGGCCGGGGGGAATACTGGCTGCGGTGGAAGGTGCGGTGGAAGGTCACGTCACGGCAGAAAGCTACAAGAAGGCATATCCCGCGACATGTCCCCAGACGGCCTCTCTAGCACCATTAGAACCCCGCCACCTGAATTGGCGGCGGAGACATGGATAGTATAGGCCACGGCTCCCGCGCTTTTTGCGAACCTGATGCCAGTAAACGGATACCCCATGTCGGCGAATGGGAGGGTCGTCGTTTTCACGAGATCGGAGGCCTCGAATTTTATGCTTTCGGCTAGCCCATTGGAGAAATAACCCGACGCCCGCAAGCCCCGCGGCGCATACGGCGCGCCTACCACGGGTGAGCTATCGGGCTGTAAGGGCTCACTGTGAATTCTCCATTGCTTCACGGCGCATACGGCGGGCCTCTGCGCTGCGTTGTTGATCCAAAAACGACTGACGGGCCTTCGGCAATCCGGCTTTACCGGCCCCCATCTCCAAAGCTTCTCGCTTTGGGGTCCAGCGATATTCCACCTCGCCGCGGCCAGATCCTGGCCGCAGCCGAGTAACCATATCCGCACGGAACGCCCGGTACGCGTCTTTCCCCTCCTCGGCAATTCCCTCCCGTCGCAACGCCGGCTCCCATGCGGTTATGGTTTCAGGGTGCGGCGCGCGCTTACCCTCAGCGTATTTTCGTATGCCAAGGTGGGCCGTCATGGCGCGCGTGAGCCCCGGATCGATCACTTCCCCGGTCGTGGGATCGAGCACCGGCTTCGGTTTTACGCGGGAGAACTCTACGTCAAACGGGGCTCTCACCCGCTCGGCGGCTGGGCGCCCCTCTGCTTGCAGGAATCTGGCTAGGGCCGGATCGCTCGACGCCTCCCCGCCGGTGGCGATGAGACGGAGGATCTCTGCCTTCGTCGGCCGGGCGCCTGGGTAGACTGTGGCCTTGGGAGTTTCCCATAATGTAGTGGATAGTGGAGAGTGGATAGGAGTCCCGCCGACGGTTGGCGTTGGTATGTCCGCTGGTAGCCCCGTATTCGCCGCGGTGGGAGCCGGTGCTTCCGCCGCCCGCTCGGGGGACGGTTCACGCACGGCTCTAGGCGCTGGCACGTCATCGGGGATGCCAGTGTTCTTCCGTCTGGGAACAAATCGGTTGAGCAAATCCGAGCGGAACGCTCCATAGGTGTCGTACGCCCGCGCCCCAAGCGGCAACACCGATCCTAGGACCCCGCCCAACGCGGCCCCCCGCAAGGAATGCACGATCTGAGTGGGGACATCGGGCGCTTCAGAGACGTCGTAACCGGTAATCGCCCCTTCGGCGGCTCCGGCGGCGGGAAGTGCCCACGGGGCTTTTATAATGCGGCTCGCCCCTTTCGCGAGTCCCCATGCGGGGATAAGGGCGCCAGCGACCCCCCCGGCCGCCTGTGTCCAGGGGTGTTCTTGTCCTCCGATACGAGCGCGTTCCCTGGCCTCGTCCCGGTATTGGCTGTACGTGCCAGGGGTTTCAGCACCTGTCAGGAAATCCTTTGCCGCACCGGCCGCACCGGAAAGCTCATCAGAAAACGGTATGGCGGCACGGAAGAAGGTTTCGCCTTCGGTAGGAATGTCCGTGGTAGGAGCAAACTCGGCATCCGGCCCAAATTCAACGGGCTCGATCGGCGCCTGTTCCCATCGGTTCATGGGCGTCGCGCCTGCCTCTAACGGTGCCTGTTCCCATCGGTTCACGGCTTGACCCTAACCTGGCCTCGCGGATCAGTGAATCGGGTGCCGGATGGCAGTTGATCATAATCAGCGTCTGACCGCACTGTCGGGATCTGCGGTGTTGGGCCTTGTGGCTGGCCTCTGGCGCGCGCCTGCTTGAGGAGATTCTCGTCTATGTTCCGGATGATGTTAGCCATGTTGTCACGCTCTGGCAGGTAACTATTCAATACCGCCTCCGCTGTTGCCCGCAGATCGATATCGGTGGGATTGATGCCTAGCTGTTTAGCACGGCTAATCGCAATATTCCCTACGTATAGATTGGCCTGCGCCCGATCTTGGAAAATAGCCGCCGTAGCGTTAGGGGCGTAGGTGTTCATTAGCCCTATGAGCGGCCCGGATATCGTGTCGCTGCTGCTCAGCAACTGTTTTAGGTCCCTGAGATTGGCCTCCTCTGTCTGCATAGATGGCAAACGGTGCCGTTCCTCCCCCTCAAGCTTGGCCTGGGCAGTGGCCCTGGCTTCGTCCACGTTACGCTGAGACGCCGGTGACAACGCGTTTCTTCGTTGGGGTGAGTCAGCGATGGCAGGTTCGGCGCCCGCTGGAGTAGGCACGGGACCCACCGGAACTGGTCCCGCGGCACCGGACCCTGGCCCCCGGCCCTGCATCTCCAAATATCTATCCACCGCCGGCTGCCCGCCTTTGTCGTAAATATCTGCCTGTTTTTGCGCCTCCCGACGCTCATTCTCCCGGCGGCTTTCGTCAAACTGGTCTTGGCGTAGGTCAAGCTGTCCTTGACGGATGGCATTCATCGTCTCGCGCTGCGCGGCCGCTTGCTCTTGTCCAGATCTCGCTAGGGCCTGGGTTGCGGCCGCCGATTGCGCCCGAATATCCAGCCCCTGCCGCTTGAAATCATCGGCTACCAGATCCCGCTCGCGCTTATACTGCTGCGCGGCTACATTCCCCTGCTGCACGACGAAATCCTCTATCTGATCGGAATTCATCTGAGCAATGGCCGCGTCACTCTCCTCGGTTGGCGGTTTTCCGAATAGCTCGGACATGCTCTTCCTGGCGGCTGCTCGTACAACCTGGGTCTCTGGCGAGTTAGGATCCAGGCGCGCCATTTCGGCCTCTTTCGTTTTCTTCTCCCACGAGAATTTGAGTTCTTCCATGCCGAAGCGCCTATTTTCCTGCGCCAGCCTCAGCCGATCCATCTGCCCTTTTCGGCGGCTCTCGAGATCCTCTCTCTGATCCTTCGACAACCCTCTGACGAAATTAGCCGCCGCGGCCGCCTCTCCTCCGCCTCTAGTGGACATCCCGACAGCGAACCCAGCGGCCAGCTTTCCGAGGATATCGGCGATCGTCCCTCCGGTGCTCAGCCCCGAATCTAGACGTGTGGATAGTGTATCCTCGCCAAAACCTCCCGGAGTGTCACGGTCCATCAATTCCGTGCCGAGATCTAGCATATATTCATCAGGCACGCCGTTGCGGCGCATGGCCTCCTCCACCGCGCCTATGGTGCCCTGATCGTACTGGCCCAAGACCCGCATATAGCGAGATCTCTCCTCGTGAGGCATGGAGTCCAGTCTGTCTAGGGTTCGTCTATCCACGCTACGCCTTCCTCGCTGAGTTAGAAGTACTTCGCGAATTTCGATGCCAGTGTTCCCGCAGTCGCCAGCGCGCCCTGCCACTGCCCCAAATTACTCTGTTGCTTTGAAGCGATCTCGCTGCCGAGATCCCTGGTCCCGGCGATGCCCCTGGCGCGCGCCATGCGATTCTCGAAATCCTGCTGAAACACGCCGGCGTTGTACTTGCTCGCAGCGTTGCCCATCTGTGTATTCAGATCGGCGATTTTCTGCGCGGTGTCGGCGTTGTACAGTTTCGCGGCACGGATCGCGGACGCGTTGTCGGCGGCGAACCTGTTTTGCCATGTCGCATTGCTCAGCGCTATTTCGTCTCCGGCCGCGGCGCGACGCATATCCTCGTCGTACGCCTGGGATCTGATGTCCCCGGCCAGCCTCCCTTTGGCCTGGATCGCGCTCGCGAGCCGGCCTTCGGCGTCTGCTGCCACCTGGGTCGCGGCCCTCGCCCCTCTATTCGCCGCCGATTGCGCGGCCACGTCCCGATCCAAAGCGACAGCGCCCTGATCCAGCTGTCCCCTCTCCGCAAGACCCTGAAGATTCCGCTCCCGCGCACCGCGCGTCGACGTCGTCTGATCCTGCATGGTTTGAATCAGCGAGATTCTGTCCGACTCAGTCATTCCCTTCGCGTCTATGGTTCTCCCCATCTGCTCCAACGCGCTCATTTGCTCGTATACGGCGCGAGGATCTGCCCGCACTCCCTGCATGGCAGACTCACGCTGTAATACCGCCATGCCCTGGATGGGTGTCATTTTCCCAACCATCACGGCTTGCTGGATCGCAACCATAAGATCTTCCGGGGAGGGGACATCGAGCCGCTGAAACTCCCGGCGAGCGCGTCGCAGATCCATCTTAGAGGCCTGATACCCACCAGTGGCCCCCTGACCGCCCCCCTGGCCGCCCCCTATGGCGGCGGAAGCCCCGGTCAGGGCAGCGCCTGTAGCGCCTACGACAGTTACCCACACGGCCATGGTCTTACCTCACTTGGTTGCTGGCTCATCAGATTCTCCACATGGAAACTCCGCCGTTCAGGGCGGAGAAGACGTTAAGTTCCAATTTTACACCCATCTAAAGGCTACGCAATTCGCTACGTAACTCACTTCGTAACTCACTACGTTCGTCTAAACCCCTATCCACTTCTTCTGCTCCCGCATCGCTTTTGCCAATTCCCGTAATAGGCGCCACGCCCCGCCCTTGTAGGCGTTCCTCGATACCCGCGCCTTACCCTCTGGAGTTCGCGGCCCGGTAGTTTTCTCCCATGGTTTCCAGCGCCGGATAGCCGCGCGTGCCACCACCCGTCGCTCCGGTGTCCACTGGCTCCGGGTTATCTCCCCCTGCCGCGCCCGTCGTTCCGGTGTCCAGGCTTTCACTGGGGTAATTCTCCAAAAATTTTGTTCTTCGGACCAGAGCCTGCCGCCGCTTTCCTGTTGTTGACCTGCTGGTTATAGCCTATGTTCGCTTGCTGCACGTAGGCGATGGGACGAGGATTTTTGACCTCCGACAGGGTTTCCAGCGTTGCCCTGCATTGACTTTGCGCCCTGAGAGCCAAGCGCAAAAACCGTTCAAAGTTATCCATGTATTCGGAGCCGGCAGCCCGCATGGCCAGGTTGTTGAAGATCGCGTCCAGGGTTTGTGCCTGTACCATCAGCATCCCCTCGGCGCGCTGCAAGTCGCCATCGTTAACCGCCTTCGTTTGGTCTGACAGTTCGCCGACAAGCTGGGATAGATCAGGATCGCCGTATTTCTTGGAGAATTCCTTGATTGTCACCGCGCCCTTGAGGGTTGGGTGCAAGGCCGTCCGCGCTAAGGACTCGCCGTCGAGCGCCTTCACCTTACTTGCAATCCACTATTCACGCTACGCCTTCTTCGCTGTTCAGTACCAAGGGTAAGGGCAGGGGGTGTGCGAGAAAACGCAGCCACGGGCTTCTCCTTCGGTCTTATCCACAACTCACTTCGTAACTCACTTCGTTCGTCTATTCACTTCTTCGCTGAATTCAGTGAACACCCAAGCGTTCTAGCGCCAGCTCCAGCTCCTCCGTGGGGATCCTGGCGTAGTCGGGGGCGTCCGTCGTGATGTCCACCTGCGCAGCCGGTTTGGCGTGCATGAATTCCGCCGCGGTGATCGCGCATTTTAGTCGAAATTCATTGGGCATCGAGGAATCATTCTGCCAGCGCAACAATTGCTCTAGCGGGGTGATCCACGTCCCGTCCGCCAGGTTTTTGCGGAGTTCGGCGATCAACCCGATGCTATCGAAACCGTCAATATGTTCCATGTGTTCCTCCAGTTATTTAGAACGGAATATCTCCATCGAGTTCGTGACGGCCCAAAAGAGGCGCCGCTGGGCTTGGTGCCGGCGAGCGATCGCCCGGAGGTTCGTTCTCGAAGGGCACCGCACCCCCGCCGCGCGCGCCCAGCATCTGCATTTCGTTCGCGACGATCTCGGTCGTGTACCGGTCATGGCCGTCCTTCTTCGTCTGTATTCGCCCTTCGACGAAGATCTGCGAGCCTTTGTGCAGGTATGCCTTGACGGTGTCCGCCAGCTTGCCGAAGAACACCACGCGATGCCACTCGGTGCGTTCCTGGTTCTCCCCGGTCTCGCGATCGCGCCAGGTTTCATTGGTCGCCAAGCGCACACTGGCCACGGATTGGCCGCTCGGCATGAACCGGACCTCGGGGTCGGCGCCGAGATTACCGATGAGAATCACCTTGTTAATACCCCGAGTCATGGCAGCCATCTAGTCCATATCAAAAACGCGGTACTCTCCGGATTCATGGTCATATACTTCAACCTCATCGTCATCTACGGACTCAACGGTACCGTATCGGTATCCGCCGCCGCCGTAGTCATAATACTCAATCTCCTCGCCGGGCCGAACAAGGTTCCCCTTATCGATTTCTATGGAGCTACTGGACTCGTAATCCCACCCGCCCCAAGCCTGTGCTCCGGTCGATAGGGCGAGTAATGCTGCGATGCTGAACGTTTTCATGATTGCACCTCTTGCTGTGAATTGAAATCCTTGCACTGACGCCCCTTCGCCGCCGATTGAGGCAGTGCCCAATGTTAACTATTGTTAATGAACGTCCCCTATTCGATCCGAGCATGCGGGGGTGTTTGTATTCACCCGAGCCGTAAACGTCCACCGCTTCAAGGCGTAAACCAATTGGGGGTGTCGTGAGTATCGATACCAGTGCCAGGACAAAAGAAATCCCGGCGGTATCGGCTTACGCCCTATTACGCGTACCCGCCCTTTTTTAATCCTTAGCTTCACACCCGCGGCAATGATCCAGGAAATCAACTCATTGGGAGTTGGGTGTTTGTATTCACCCGAGCCGTAAACGTCGTCCAAAAAATCCGTGGTCATGCTTTTACCTCCCTGCCGCACCACGCGGTGCCCGGTCCCAGCGATGTAACTCGGTTACGCGCCCCCCGAACCGCGCCTCAAGCTCGTGGCGCACCGTCTCGGGGTCCGCGTGAGGGCATATGTAAGTCCCGCCGTACGAGCCAGTCACGGGGTCGTGCCTGTCGGATTTCCAATGCCAGGCGTAAGCCTTGGCTTGGACCTCGGCGCGGGGTAAACAGCCATCGAACTCCATGATGGCCGCGCGCTCGTCCTCGGCTTCTTTAACCGCTTCGGCAATGTCCGCGTCGGATTCGGGCTTCCAAGGCCGCCAACCGGACCCTTTCAGCCCGGGCTCATGCGCCAGGATTGCCAGAATCTCGGGCTTGTGTTCTTTGAGCTTTCTCAACAGGTCTTCGGTCAGCGCCCCGTCCGGTCCCTTGACGCGCAAGCCCTCTCCCTCAGCCGTCATAACGATGCCTTGCTGGCGGCAGGCAATGACCAGGTCGTTGGTGGTGGTCATAGAAGCACCTCCTCCTTCCCCTCAGTCAGCTCACTCCATGCTTCTTTTTGGCTTATACCCCCTTCTCTATCCGCCACACCGCCACAATCCTTATGGGGCGCGGGTTTTGAGGTTTTTCTATCCGCCACGCTTTGATCGTTTGTGGCGGATCGAATTTCACCGGAAGCCGCGCCGGGCTTAGGTTGTGGCGGTGTGGCGGATAAAAGGGGGGGTAAGTAGTGTAAAAAGACACGCTCAAGGTCTTCTCGCCTGTAACCCTTAGGTGTTGAGCCGTCAGGAAGGCGCACGGTGCCGGGTTTTATCTTGTAATCCTTGAGGAGCCCCGCAAGTTGCCTCCCACTAATGCAACGACGATCTAGGTCCCGTTCACGATAGTTGTATTCCGCCCAACGCGACTCTTCTGGCGCGCACAATCGGCCGATTAAGCCCTTGGTTGAGATCACGTGCTCGTGCGGCTCAAGCAGATCCCGGATGTCGGCCAGCAGATCCGTCGCTGCACCGACATTTACGCCGGCGTCTTGTTCTTCGGCAAGGAAAGCGTGGCGTGCCATGTTCGGCCATTCGCCGCCCGCCAACTCAGCGATGGCGAACAAGGGGCGCCATTTATCGGCTCGCCGGTTGTAGGCATTCCCTGGTAAAGCCGGTTCGGCCCGGCCTAGGTCATTCGCGTTATCACTGCACCACCGGGCTAGCTTGCGACCGATCTCCAGCAACCCGGCACGGTGCTTTCGGCGGTCGTAGTGCTCATCAATTTCTGCCTCCGTCGCCTTTTCCAGCGTGATGACGATCGAACGGCTCCAGGTTGTGCCAGGAAAGACCTTGTGCAGCTTTACGCCAGCCATTGCGACCGGTGTATGCGTTGAAAAAATCCGAACCTCGAAGTCCTCGCCTACGCAGCGCGCCACACCTCCTTGTGGTTCCCAGCCATTGTTGATCGCTGCCAGCAGCTCTGAGTCTTCCTTGATGAAGACATCCACCTCGTCGATCAGGAAACATGGTTTATGCTCTTCGGCCAACCGAAAGAAGGGGGCGGGCTTCATCAACTCTAGCGGCTGTGGACGGGGAACCAAGTTGCCCACTAGGTGGGATAGCAGCGCTGTTTTACCGCAATCCGCTTCCGGTGCATTAATCAGCAAGCGCGGGGTATGCGCGTATATGTCGTAAACATGCGCGTGGGCTGCCCACAAGACCGCGGCCACAGCGTGTTCGTCCAGGATCGACATATGTCGTTTTATCTTGGCGAGAGCTTCATCCAGCACCTCGGCACCGTTGACGGGCTCTGGCCAAGGCTCGGGCTGATAGAGCACAATTTTTCGGCCCTTGACGGCGGCCTCCTCGCCGTCTCCCCCGCTCGCGCACACCAGCCGGTCTAATTCCCCAACGCTCGCCCCCGCATCCTTGATGCGCTTCCGGTATCGCTGGTACTCAGCCGGATTACGTTCTCTCTCGGCCGTCAACGCGGCGACTACATCCGCCTCGAACACCGAGCCCACGTCGTCGCCGAGCTTTGCTATCGCGGCCTCGATGGTTGCTCTGTTTACGGCGTTTGGGATCGGTTTCAATTCCGGCCGCGCCGTGCTGCTGTTAAAGCCCTCAGTGCCTTCGTCGCGCTTCGGAATTGGCGCAGCCGCGAGACGCAGCACATCCGCTGTAGTGGCATCGGGGTTCGCGGCCAGCCAGTCCACCGCGTCACCCTTGGGCGGGAGGTTGAGCGCGGCAACGTCAATCACACGCACGGTGCAGTTTTGGATCAACAGCTTTTCCGCGACCTCTTGGGCATAGCGCCGCCCGGGATCGTCGTTATCGGGCCAGATCGTCACGGTTCGACCGGCCAGCGATCGCCAGTCGGCTTTCGACGCAGAATCCGCCGCGCCGGATGTGGTCGCCAAAACTCCGAGCTTCATAAGATGGTCAGCGGCCCATTCTCCCTCAACCACAAACACGGGATCGCCGGGCCGCCTTGTCAGGGCATGCAGGCGAAACAGGGGCTTGCCTTCGGGGTATTCAGGCTCCCCAAGCGTGTAGCTTTCGCCGTTCAGTTTCATTGGCCGAATCCACTTGTCCCCCGTGTCGGGGTGTTTTGCCCTGATGCGCCAGTGCAGTGCTTCGCCTTTTGCGTCGGTGTATTCGTGCAGCGCTTCGGGTTTGTACCCACCACTGATCTCAGCAGCCGCCAACCGCCGCGCTGCTTGTTTGGGTGTTTCGGAGGTAATTTCTTTGGCGGTTGGTTCTTTGGCGGTTGGCGCCGCTAGGTCACGCATACCAAGAAAATCCGATAACCGCTTTGCGGCCTCGGTTTGGCTCACACCATCGAGGTAAGCCACCAGAGAAATCAGATCACCGCCCTTCGCGCTATCAGCGAAGTCAGCCCACTTACCCGTGTTGAGATTGATCCGAAATGAACCAGGGCTGCTGTCCGCGCGAGTCGGATTCAGCACCACATACTCGCTGCCCTCGCGCTTGCCGCCGGGAAGCCAATGGGACAGCACGGCTTCGCATTGCCTGAGGGCTTCTTGTGCGATCGTCGGGAAGTCCATCACACACCTCCTTGGATCACTCCGTCTTCGATGGTGGCAAGCAGTGGCGTGCTGTTACTCCCGACGACCTTCCGAACAACGATCTGATATCGATTGAACGACTTCCCCGAGGCGCCAACCCCCTTTCCTTGGAAGAGGATCCCAACCTCATCGCCGATGGAAGCTTTGTATGCCGCCAGCTGAGCCCGAATAAATCCGGTAAGCCACAGCCGCCATTGAACTCCATTCGTGTCCCTAATAATCAGCTGAGCGCCGTGACCGAACGGCCCAACAGACGGAACCGCGCCCTCAAGAATGCCTATCAGCCGATCTCCTGGCGATGGCTTCCAGTCCTTCGTGTCTTGAAGAAGTGATAGAGCGCTGGCGATGTCAAGGCTCGTGACGGCAGGATCGTGTGGTTGAAGGGGAGGCCCGATGCTGCTATTCTGACGGTCGCCATCATCACCGTCTGAAGTCGTAGCAGCACCTCGCCCCCCCCTACCTCGGGGGGTGGTGAGTTTCATAACCCACCCCTACGCCGAAACGCAGCTTTTACGAGCCGCCATCAATTCAGCGACTAAATCACGGATTTGGGCGTCGCTTTTGCCAGAAACACGCGCAGCGTTTAACGCGCTGATTTCGTGGTCGGGCCAGGCACTGGCACGCTCGCCGAGCTTAACGGGTGGCGGCCAAAGACCTTTGGGAATTCGGGAATAAATGGATCCGCGGGAAAGGCCTGCGCGTTCTATTACAGCAGGCAATCTTAATAAGGACATTATCGTAACCCTCAAAGCAAAAAGTAACACCGCCCAGCTATAAGAAGCTGGGCAGGCCTTTTACTTCGGTCGTTACGCGAAGAACCAGTGCCGGTAGCTTTTCTTGACTAAGGAAAGCCAGCCCCGAAGAGATTCAACCTTTAACCGCGTTCGATGCGGCGACTCTCGGATGATCGTAGGTCCCGCTTTTGGTTGGAGCGGTCTAACCAGTGTTTATTATACGCCTGCAGTCGTCCATTACAACCCCCAGCGCTGCGGAATGGCTTCGCCGCCAGTCAACGCCGGTAATTGCCTGGCGAATACGTCTATCAACGCCTTTGCGGCTGCATCATCCATACGTGCACCCCCACGCCCCTTGAGGTGGGGCCGTGCCAGCCGAGAAGGGTGCCCCGCTAAGCTAGGCGCGGCTGTATCGCTATCCCCCGGCTGTTGACAAGGGTCCGGGCGCCCTGTTTTTGTTTTAGTACGGTTCCAGCAGGGCCATCTCCTTCTGGCCGTCGCTCACTCTGACCCGCCACACGTCGCGTTCCTTGCAAGCCATGTGCTCGGCTACGGCCTCGGCGTAGGCGGTGTTTAGTGCCCCAATCCCATGGCTCTCAGCGAGCTTGGTGAGCGCTGCAATTGCGGCCAAAACGGCCGCCGGCTGGTGCTTCCGTGTCATAGTCGATGCCTCTGTAAAAACCCCCTTGTTTAAAGGCGCTCGCGGCCGGGCAAGGGGGAGATCCCGGCATTACGGCCAGTTAGAAACACACCACTCCACGCCGTGCATAGACCCGCCGTTCCCACCTATCCTTCGGCACCGATCCGGGGCCGCTCTTAATAGCGTTCGGCAGCCACTGCAAATTAACGATAGTGTCGCACCCGCCGCATGCCAAAGGCACAACGTGGTCGACGCTCCAGCCTGGACACCCGTAACCACTGTGTGGCACCGGACACGGATAAAGATCTCGGAAGTCGCGTAGCACTCGGCTATCCCGAAGGATGCGGCCGCGTGTATCGCGTGGCGGATCTCCGCAGTAACGTGGATCTGATAAGCCCGGCCGCAGATCCGCCGACACACTCGGGGCTATGAGCAGTAGCAGGAATAACCACCGGCCCGGCCTACTCATACGCCAGTGCCGCGGATCGGGATCACGTTGCCTGCCATCATCCCGTCGATGAAGTCCGCCCATTGCTGCATCATGGCCCGCCGCTCTTCAAGGTACTCGGCCTGGTTGTAGGCGGCCCGTATCCGATCGCGCTCGGTGTGCGCTAGCTGCCTTTCGATCACATCCGGCCTAAAGCCCTGTTCGTTCAATAGCGTGCTGGCTGTGGCCCTCAGTCCGTGCGGTGAAAGGCGGCCTTGATAGCCCATGCGCTCAAACGCCTTATTGATAGTGGTTGCGCTCATTGGCTTGTCCAGGGTGCCGTTATTAGGCAGCAAGTACCGCGAGCCGCACGCCGCTTCCTTGAGATCCCGGAAACACTCTAGCGCCTGGCGCGACAGCGGCACGATGTGAGGATCGCGCATTTTCATGCGGTGCGACGGTATTCGCCACGCTGCGCCCGCGACGTCCAACTCGTCCCACGTCGCTTCGATCAGTTCTTGCTTGCGTACAAAGGTAAGAAGCAAGAGCTTGACGCATAGCTTGGTTTGGAGCTTACCGGGGTAGGCGTCCAGCCGCTCAATGAACGCCGGGATATCGCGAGCCAATAGCGGCGCATGGTGTTTGACCGCCGGCATGACCAACGCGCCCCTGAGGCTCTGCGCCGGATCGTAGTTCGCCAGGAGATTACGGATCGCGTGCTGGTAGACCTGAGACACCACAAGCCGTAAATAGGACGCGGTACGGGGCGCCCGGTCCGCCACGCTTCGCATGATATCCAAGACTCGCGACGGTGTGATGTCGCCTAGCCGCCTATTACCAATAGCGGGGTACAGATCCTTGTCTAACCAGCGCCGGGCAGACTCGCGCCATGATCCGGAAAGGTAGCGGGCCTTGGCGCTGTACCACTCATCGGCCACAGCCCGGAACGTGCCGGCCGCGGCCCCCGCTTGCTTCTCAATGCGCTTCCGCTGGGCCGGGCTTTCGCCTTGCGCTACGCGCTTGCGTGCCTCCCGGTGCCGCTCCCGTGCTTCGGCAAGCGTCACCTCGGGGTAGGGGCCAAGCGTCAGCGTTTCCCGCTGGCCGTGAAGTCGATAATCGTAGCGCCATGACTTGCCGCAGTGATTGGATACGCGCAAGTACAACCCGCCTTGATCGGCGAGCTTGTATGGCTTGAGCTTCGCCTTAGCTTGACGTGCTTTGGTATCTGACAGCATGGGCTCTGTGACGGTATTTAGCGGTTTACTAACCGCAACACCGCCAAGTATACCGTCACTACCGTCAATATGTCAATGGACGGGACTGGACGACTATAGCTGCGAGTACAGCGGGTTATAGCTGGTTAGCGCACGCCCTTGGACGCCAGTAGAAGCGACTCTACATAACGCGCAATGAGGTCGACTTCGATATTAACGGCCATCCCGGCGCGATAGCCGGCGGCAACGGTCGCCTGGAGCGTATGTGGAATAAGCATAACATCGAATGCGGCGTCCGCGGCATCGTTGACAGTGAGGCTCACGCCGTCCACGGTCACGGAACCCTTGCGGCTCACGTATTTCGCCAACGCATCCGGTATGCGGATTCTAAGCCGAACCGTGGATCCATCCTCAATGCGATCCGTAATCGCACCCATGCCATCCACGTGACCCGTCACGATGTGGCCGCCGAGGAGCCCACCGAGCGCGAGGGCTTTCTCCAGGTTAACCCGGGCGCCGGGCCGGAGGCTCCCTAGCGTCGTTCGAGCGAGTGTCTCTTGCGATAAGTCCATGTCGATACGGCGGTCACGATAGCCGAGCACCGTGAGGCAGCACCCGTTCACCGCCAGGCTATCACCGCTTTGGAGGTCGCTGAGATCGAGGCTCCCCGGATCGAGCGAAAGGCGGGTGGTGCCGTGACCGGATTGCAACGCAATGACGCGTCCTAGCGCTTGGATGATTCCAGTAAACATGGGGTCGATGATGGCTCGAAACTCAGTGACGGTAGTTTACCCGCGCTCTCACCCGCACATCCGGTCCTACAGCGCGCGTGTCGAGGATCGACAGTTCGATGCATTCTGCCATCGTTGCGATCGTGTCGAGGCGCGCCATCGGCAGCGCTTCACTTCCCATCAGCTTGGGGGCGATATAGATTATGATCTCATCGACGAGACGGGCTTGCAGTAAGGCGCCGTTGAGGGTGGGCCCCGCTTCGACCAGGATCTCATTGAACTCCAGTCTTCCGAGGTGATTGAGCACCGATTCAAGATCGAGACGCTCTCCACGCATCGCGCTTGCGATGATCTCGGCGCCGTTGGCAATGCCCGTCGCGGACTTATCCCGCTCGCCGGTCCCCGTAAGAACCAAAACGCGGCCCGGTTCGGACAGCATCTTCGCGGTCCTCGGAAACCGCAATCTGGAGTCTAGAACAACGCGCACGGGTTGGCGGGATTCCGCCACTCGGAATGGGTTCCGCACCGTGAGCACGGGATCATCCGCCAGCACCGTGCCGATGCCGGTCATGACAGCGCTACTTTGCGCTCTTAAATGCTGCACGTCAGCGCGCGCGGGCGCGGACGTGATCCATTGGCTGGCGCCGGAGCGGAGCGCGACTCGGCCATCGATGCTAATCGCGATCTTGGAGGTTACAAAAGGCAGACCGCGTTGCATGCGTTTGATGAACCCGCGGTTCAGCTCGATCGCCTGCTCCGCCAGTACGCCGGTCTGTACAGGTATTTCGGCTTGCTCTAAGGCGAGCAAGCCGTGTCCGTTGACCCGCGGGTTGGGATCGAGCGTCGCGGCAACGACGCGCGCGACGCCGGCTCGAATAAGCGCCTCCGTGCACGCGGGCGTTTTACCGTGGAAGCAGCAAGGTTCCAGATTGACATAACAGGTCGCGCCCCGCGCGCGTTCTCCCGCGGCCTTGAGGGCCAGCACTTCCGCATGGGCTTCACCCGCAAACCGGTGCCAACCCTCGCCGACGATGCGACCCTGGTGCGTGAGAACACAGCCAGCCCGGGGATTGGGATGGGTTGTGCATAGGCCGCGGCGCGCCAGTGACAAAGCGCGCGCCATCAACCGAAAGTCCTCCGCGGAGAAATCAAACACGGGGCTCTAACTCCCGGGGTCCTTCCCGAGGCGTTTGATCTCGTCGACGAAAGCTTGGACGTCTTGGAAGCTTCGGTACACGGAGGCGAAGCGCACAAAGGCGACGCGGTCCAGGGACCGCAGCTGTTCCATTACCAGATCCCCGATGAGCCGCGAGGCCACCTCCCGCTCACCGCCAAAACGCAAGCTTCGTTTGATCTCTGCGAGGGCATGCTCGACGTGCTCGCTCGCCACCGGGCGCTTTTCGAGCGCACGTAGCAGACCGGTGCGAAGCTTCTCCTCTCTAAAGGGTTCCCGGCGTCCGTCGGACTTGATAACGCGCGGCAGGTTCAACTCCGCCGCTTCGTAAGTCGTAAAGCGCTCTTGGCAAGCCGTGCATTCGCGTCTGCGCCGGATCTGATCGCCGTCACCCACAAGCCGGGAATCGATGACACGGGTCTCGGGCTCAGTACAGAACGGGCAACGCATGCTACCGCCTTCTGCGAGCGGAGCGCGCCCTCCTTCCCCTACCCGCCGCTAATTCCGCGTCGCGTGCGCGACCCGCCGCGGAGAGTGAGGCCGCGTCTAGTTGCCGTAGACGGGGAAACGTCGGCATAACTCAGCGACCTCCCCTTTAATGCGCGCGATCACCGCGTCGCTCTTGATGTTCTCGATGATCTCACAGATCCAAGCGGCGACCTGAGTACACTCGACTTGTTTGAATCCGCGCGTCGTCACCGCCGGAGAACCGATGCGGATCCCGCTGGTAACGAACGGGGGCTGCGGATCATTCGGCACGGCGTTCTTGTTCACCGTGATGTGGGCGCGGCCCAATGCCGCGTCCAGCTCTTTCCCGGTGAGCCCCTTAGCGACGAGGTCGATCAGGAACAGGTGATTGTCGGTGCCGCCGGAAACCACCTTGACGCCGCGTTGCAAGAACACCTGCACCATGGTTTTTGCGTTCCTGATGACCTGTTCGGCGTAGGCTTTGAACTCCGGTTGCATCGCTTCCTTGAAGGCGATGGCCTTGGCGGCGATGACGTGCATGAGCGGCCCCCCCTGATAAGCGGGGAAAACCATAAAGTTGATCTTCTTTTCGATCTCGGGGTTATCCCGGCCCATGATGAGACCCGAGCGCGGGCCGCGCAGCGTCTTATGGGTGGTGGTCGTGGTGATATCGGCAATATCCATCGGGCTCGGGTAGAGCTCCGCGGCCACGAGACCGGCCACATGCGCGATATCGGAGACCAGGTAGGCGCCGACTTGATCGGCGATATCCCGAAAACGTTGCCAGTCGACGATCCGCGAGTAAGCCGAGAATCCGGTCATCACGAGCTTCGGTTTGTACTCAAGGGCGAGGCGTTCCGCTTGGTCGTAATCGATCTCTCCGGTTTCGGTATTCAAACCGTACTGCACGGCCTTGAATATTCGACCCGACACATTGACGCTGGCGCCGTGAGTTAGGTGCCCGCCGTGGGCGAGACTCATACCCATAATCGTGTCGCCGGGGGTCAAAAGCGCGAGATACACCGCCCCGTTGGCCTGCGATCCGGAATGCGGCTGCACGTTGGCAAAGCCGGCACCGAACAACTGCTTGGCGCGGTCTATGGCAAGCTGTTCCACGATATCGACGTACTCGCAACCCCCGTAGTAGCGTTTACCGGGATAGCCTTCCGCGTATTTATTCGTCAGCACCGAACCTTGGGCTTGTAACACCCGCGGGCTGGTGTAGTTTTCGGAAGCGATGAGCTCGATGTGATCTTCCTGCCGGCGGCGTTCGCCCTCCATGGCATTCCAGATCGCATCATCGTAACCGGCAATAGTCATATCGTTCTTAAACATGGTAAGACTCCGTGGGCTGCAAGCCGAAGAGATTATCAAATAAGCTTAAGCCTGAGAACCTGGAAGAACCCGTGGCAGGGCATTGCGGTGTTCTTCCCGCCGCGGCTATCTTACTCAGTAAGTAGATCTGGGGCTAGGATGCAGAAAAAAAGGCGCTGGCTGGGCTAGGAAGGAGTGGGTTCATCCCGGAGAGACGAAAAAGTGGAATTGCTGCCCTCGGCGTCCTTGCGAAGGGCAGCAATTCCGGACCGTTTGGCGGTTACTGCGCGCTCTTGGGCATACTGACGCCAAGACTCTCGCGGTTCATCTCGACCGTTTTCTCGCCAATGCCTTGGACCATCACCAGATCGTCCACGGACTTGAACGGCCCGTGCTTTTCCCGATACGCGACGATCGCTTCGGCCTTGGCCGGCCCTATGCCTTGGAGTGCGTTTGCCAAGGTTGCGGCATCGGCACTGTTGATATCAACAGACTCTCCGGCAAAGGCAAGGGCGTTGAACAGGAACAGAGAAGCAACCAATAGTCTTTTCAGCATAGGACCTCCGTCTAATAGAAAGTGGGATTTCGGTGGATGCTTCGCAAACAGCGCCATATCGGAAGCCGCGGACCGCGCAATTTCTGTTGCGCGTGCCGCCCGGTAGTCGCTCTTGCGAAGCGCTTTTACCTGCTGGGTTGGCGCCGTAAGACGGTTGGAAGACCGTGAGGCGCTTACCGCGGGTCGCTAACGTAGCGGATCCCGAAGCGAAATCTATAGGGGCTAAATCGGTGCATCGTCAATGATAAGCACCGAATGCGACTCGTATCACAGAGCCTCGATTCCAAGGTGCGGAACCGGCGTCGGATGCAGGCCGTACCGGTGTTACATGGTGAAAGTCACGCCGTCTATCAACGCCCCCGAGAGCAACATGCTTGCCGTGGAGCGCCACTCGTAGGTACCAGGGTCGATGATAAGCTCGCGCTCGGCGGTGAGCCCGGCCAGTCCGTCGCCCAAGAGACGATAGAGGGTTTCATCCATGCGCATCGTCGTGATCGGGGCCTGGAGCGCTCCGCCCTCGACCCAGAAGCACGCGAATCGCGTCGTTGCGGTCACGCGGCAGTCGTGACGATCGGAAAAATTGCAATACCAAAGGTTGCCGATATAAAGGCCTGTCTGAAGTTCTTCCAGGAGATCCAAGGAGGGGAGGTGCCCGCTTTCCATGACCAGCGACATGGGCGTTTCGCTTTCGGCGTTGAGCGCGATCCCATATTCAGCCGCACTGCGTTGATCGGCGAGACAGTCGACGAAACGGCCGCTTTCGATCAGGCTTACCGCGCGGGGTTTTAGAAAACCCGAGGAGGTAAATTGTGGATTTAGACCGCGCGCATGCTCCTCCACGAGCGAGATGTTCGGATGCAGGGCCTTCTCATGGCGCATGAGTTTGATTAACGGTGTGTGCTGGATGCGCAAGCTTTTCAAGCTAAATCCTCCCCAACCGACCAGTCCAAGGATTTCGCCGAGAGCCTGAGGCGCAAGGAAAGCGCGATAGCGCCCTGGCGCGAGTGCCTTGGGCCGGCTGTATAACACCTCGAGGTGCTCCCGGACGCGCTCAACCGCTTGTCGTAAGTCCTCGCTCTTCCAGACCTGACCCGCGTAGCCGAGCTTGACGGATTGCCCGTTATCGGCATGGCAACTGCTGTCCAGATGGAAGCTACCGGTAGAAAACCAATTTGTCTGCCCGAGGCTATTTGCAAACCCTCGACACAAGGTCCCGTTGGCCCACAGTCCCACGAGATCGAGCCCGTCCGCCGCCGCCAGGATTTCCGTGAGTGCGTGCTCGCTGTCCGGTAGGTCAAAGTGGCGATTATCCTCGGTGTTGCATACTGCGGTGGCATAGAGCAAATAGGGATCATCGTGGACGAAATCGAGTTGTAACCGCAGCTCGGAAAAGAGCTTCTCCAAGCGCGAGCGGTTGTGTGCAAGATCGTGGGTGAGGGTACAGGCGCCCTGGGTCTGGCGCCGGCCCCGGATCAAACACACGCGCAGCTCACTGTGCAATACGTGGCCGGCCTGCCGGATCCGTCCGCGGCTCAGGCGCACGAAATCCGAATCTTCGCCCAAGAAGTTCAGTAAACAGATTTCATCCGTCCGCGTGAGCGCGGCCGCCATGGCACGCGCGGACTCGAATTGCCCGCGCGGATCATGCATTCGAGAAGACATCGACGTCGCGGAAGACACAGGCGGGCGCCGCGTGCCCGACATGGATGGTCTGGTTCGGTTCGCCTTTCCCGCAAGTGGAGAGCCCCATTACCCGCCAGGTGCTAGCATCGCCCACGGCGTCAAGGTTGCGCCAGAAGGTCGCGGAAATGCCGCGATAATTGGGATTTTTTACCAGACCTTTTACTTCTCCGTCCTTGATTACCCATCCACACTCGCAGCCGAACTGAAACTTGTTTCGCTGGTCATCGATGGACCAAGAGCGATTGGTGTCCATCATGATCCCGTGTTCGATGCCCCGCACCAGCGCCTCAAGCGGGCTGGTGCCGGGTTCGAGATTGAGATTGGCCATCCGATCGATCGGCGGGCGGTGCCAGTGTTCGGCGCGCGTGCATGCGACCCCGGCGATCCCGGCTCGAGCCTGTGACGACTGACCACCGAGGGGCCGTTCGAGGATACCCGCCCGGATCAAGTACTGGCGTTCCGCCGCGCTACCCTCGTCATCGAAGGCGTAGCTCGCAAACTGCTCCCGGCAAGTGGGGTCGAAGGTCACGTTTAATAACTCCGATCCGTAGCGGTAGTGGCCGAACATGTCCAAGGTGACGAAGCTTCCACCCGCATAGTTGCGCTCGTCCCCGAGGATGCGATCGAGCTCGATTGGGTGGCCGATGCTCTCGTGGAGCTGCAGGATCAATTGACCCGGCAAGAGGAGCAGGTCCATGCGGGCGGCGGGGCAATTCGGGGCTTCGAGGAGCAGGAGCGCCTCTTCGGCGATCCGCGCGGGCAGGCTAAAGAACCCCAGCTTCTCGAGTTGTTCGAGACCTCCTTGGCGGCCGCAGTCCGCCCCGAAACTACGGCGTTGTGTATCGATACCGTTACTTGCCACGGCAACCAATTCCGGCATTAGGTCGGTCCATTCTTGCTCGATCTTACCGCCCAGGCTCGTGCACAGGACCGTGCGCGTGTGACGCAGCCGAACACTCGCCTGCCAATCGACGATTCTCTCATGGCATTTGATCTTCCGGGCAGTCTCCATCAGGGCGGTAATGAGATCACCGAGAGCATTGCTTTGCCAGGGGTGCGCCGCGGTATAGACACCGCGCCAATCGACCCGCGGTAGGTATTGTGCCTCAAAGAGCGCCCGGGGAGCCGATGCACGGGCCCATTCGCGAGCTTCCAGAGCCGCCGTTCGCAGCCCCTCGCGACTGAGATCGCAGGTGGCCCCGTAGCCCGCGCCCTCGCCTTCAAGCACCGTGATAAGGGCGCCGGATCGCAGGCGCCTGAGCATAGGTTCGAGCACATTTTGCCGCACCTGGATGATCTGTTCCTCGCTCTCGGTCCAACGTAGTGACCAGTAATCGACCGGCGGCATGGTGTCGGCGCGGAGATCGGGTAGTGGACTGTTCATGCTCTTGGCGGATGCATACGAGGCATTCTAGAATTGGCGTAGGGAGGTGAAGGACGCTGAGGTCCCGAGAGAACCCTGCGGCTAAGCCGCCACGTCATCGGCGAATGCAGTGCTCATTTCAACGGGTTTACCCGTGAAATAACCTTGCGCGTAGTCGATCTCGAACTGTGCCAGCAGATTCAACACCGCACCGCTCTCGACATGCTCGGCAACGGTTTTCTTCCCAAATGCCTTCGCAATCTGACCCATAGCTTTTACCAGGGCTTGATCGTCGGGACGATCGGCCAGCCCGCGTATGAACGATCCGTCGATCTTGACATACTCCATCGGTAGCTCTTTTAGGTAATAAAAGGAGGAAAATCCACGCCCGAAATCATCGAGCGCGAACGCGCACCCGAGGTCCCGAATCGATTCGATCAGGCGCCGCGCGCTGCCGAGATCGGCGACCGCGGCGGTTTCCGTCATCTCCAGAATGATCTGTTTCGGGTCCAGGTTGGTCTCATAGAGCAATCGCTGCACGAAGGGGAGGAGCTCGGGATCGTTGAATGCGTGCGCCGAGAGATTGATGGAAAAGGAGATCTGCCGTCCATGGCGTTTGAGGTTAGCCAAGCTCCGCATCGCATCCGAGAGCACCATGCGGTCGATTGCGTGGATTAAACCCGCTCGCTCGGCGACCTCGATAAAGTTCGCGGGGCTGATGAGGCTACCATCATCGCCGCGCATCCGCACCAAGACCTCGAAATGACAAGTGATGCCTGAACGGATGTCCACAATCGGTTGCACGAAGAGCACGAACCGCTTCTCGGCGAGTGCATTTTCGACCCGTTCCTTCCACAGCACACGCTCTTGCATCAGGCGCTGTCCCTGATCATCGAACGAAAAGACATGCCAACGTCCGCGCCCGGTTTCCTTAGCTTGATACATGGCCAGATCCGCATAGGTGAGCAGGTCTTTAACGTTAGATCCATGTTGGGGAAACAACGCGATGCCGATGCTCGCGGACACCTTGTGGATCTTGCTACCGAAGCGAAATTCGGAGTCCTTGATATGCTCCAAGACTTTCTTCGCAACCTGGCTTGCCTCTTGCGCGTCCGCCCGGCCTAGGACAATCGCGAATTCGTCTCCGCCGAGACGGCCGATGACATCGATTTCTCTCAGTACCTGAGGCAGAGATCCCCCCAGGTCTTCCAGTAGGCGGTCGCCGGCGGGATGGCCGCTGGTATCGTTGACGTATTTGAATTGGTCGAGGTCGAAGAATATCAGGGCGCCGCTATGCTCGTAGCGCTTGGCGCGCGCAATGGCTTCCTCCAGCTCTTCTTGCAGCCGGCGGCGGTTGAAGAGACCGGTGAGCGGGTCATGATCGGCAAGCCAAGCGAGCCGCATTTCGGCCCGCTTGCGCGCGGTGATGTCCATACCGACCGAGAGAATCATGGGATCATCGCGCGATAGTCCCTTGAGCCGCGAGTGGTGCCATACCACTTGTAAGGCAGAATCATCTTTGCAGCATAGATCGCGTTCTTCTTGGACGTGCGCACTCGCACCGGAGGCCAGATCGGCCAGATGGCTGGTCTGTCCGACGGTTGGTTGGTCGCGCGCCAGCAGGGAGAGGAAGGATCGCCCGTGCAGTTCCGTGCGCGAATAACCGGAGAGTGTTTCCGTATACGGATTTGCCATGAGGATTTCGTGGCGGCGATTCTGGGTCAGGATGATGACTTGGGCCGTATCCAACACTTGGGTGACGAAATCACGCTCTTGGCCTAGCTCGTTGACCCGTTCGGAGAGATCCTGACTCTTCTTCGCGATCTCGCCGTGCAAGGTCTCGAGTTGGGACGAGAGGGTTACGGCGGTCGTATTGAGGACATCCACCTCATCCCGAAGCCAAGGGCCCGCATGCATTCCAGAGATCGCCGCTCGAACCTGAGCGAAGGCGGATTCCGCAAGCAGCGGCAGATTCGAAGCCGCGCGCTTGAGGCGCGACATGGGCCCCCACAGGACCGCGAGCAGCAGCGATTCAGCCACGATAAGCCCCGCGATACCGAGCGCGATATTCCGCTGCGTGGTTTCCTGAATTTCCTGCATCTGGCCGGTGACCTCGGCGATCACGACTAGGTGGGCTTGCCCCATCTTCGGTGATCCCGCGAGCGGCACCAAACGGACTTCGAATGCGCGCCCGTCGAGAGATTCGTAAATCGCGGCCTCGATCGGCTGCGAAAACGGAAAACGCGCGGCGACGGCGCTTAGCAGCGGGATATTGCGTGCCGAATTGCTCACGGCCACGACTCGCTGGCCCCAGTTCTTAAGGAATCGTGTACTGTCCGCGCTCTCGGGGTTGGGATCGGAGCCGGACGCGATCAAACCCATGTCAGCGCCCGAGACGCGTTGGAACTCAAGCACCACGTCGGCGAGCGAAACACCCAATACCATGGCTCCGGCTCGGTCCCCCGGACCGAGAACGGGGATCACCGCGAACTGGAGGCACTCATACGCGCAATCGTAAAATCCTTCCGGCGTCTCGTTTTCGATCACGCGTTTAACCGTTTGCGTGAGGCGCTTGGCGCGTGTATCACCCGGGCGCCATCCGCGTGCGATGACCGCGTGGCCGGGATCCGAGAATATGACCAGGACCTCCATCCCTCGATCGATCGCAAGATTGGTCCACAAATGATCGAACGCGGCTGCCATTTCACCGCTCGGCGGCCCGCCCAGTTGCCGCTGCATTTCGGGAAGTGACGCGAGTACGGTGCCGAGTTGCCGCAGCCGGTGACTCGACTGGTCGAGTAAGCCTTGCACCTGGTGCGCGTACTCTTGTTGAATACTGAGGCGCCGCTTTTGGAACTGCTGATTTAAGGCGAAGTAATTAAAGCCGCTGTAGGAGACGGTAACGGCAACCAGCACGAGGCTGGTCAAGATCAGGGCTTTCCACTTAAGACTTAAGAATCGATCCCTTCTCTTTGAATGAGCCATGCCCGGCTAAACTCGATAGGGGACCAGAAACGCGAATAGATCCCCTTCGCGTTCAAGGGTGCTCGGAATAGGGGCGTTCTCGATAGGTAAGCAAGCACTTCCGTTCACGCGCCGGTATTGGGTGCGCAACGTTTCCGGCTCCTTCGTAACATACACCGCCCCTTCAGTCCTGCCAAACCGGTTCAGCATCTTGAGTACCGACCTGTATGATATGGGGCAACATGCGAGCAGCATGTTGGGCCTTTCTAGGTTAAGCATAATGCCTCCCAACACGTACAATCAATCTGCGCCGTCCGAAGACACCGCTGGCCGCTGAGTCCGTCCTGTCCGCGCAGCAAACGGATCGCAACCAGCTCACGGCTTGCGACCCGCGACCATGACCAGTGTGGCGCTGCAAAAAAAGCCACCCTCCGCCTCGATATCCGCTAGACTCGCGTGCCAGCGTTCCAGTTCCGTGGAGCTGAGCAACCCGAGATTTAACGCCTCCCGTTCAGTCTCATCCAGCAGGGCGAGCTCCCGCACCTGTGCTAACTCTACCAAATAGGCCGGGTAGAGATTGATTTGGACATCCGCTAAGCGCTGCCGTCTGAAGAGATGGTAGAGCTGGCGACCGGCGTAGCCATTGTACAGCAAACGCTCCGCATGGAAGCGTGCCAGCCGGCGCTCGATCTCAACCTCCTTGCTGTGCATGGAGAGCGTACCCCAGTCCGTATCCAAGACCACTACCCACCCGTCTCGCCGGGTCACGCGTACCATCTCCTTCAGGGCCCGCTCCGGATCAGGTAAGTGCTGAAACAGACGCTCGCAACGGCTTGCATCGAAATACTCGGACCGCACCGGCAAGGACATGGCGCTGCCACGTTGATGCGATACCCAGGTGCTCAGCCGCGCCTGCCTCGCGCGGCGGTCGGCCTCAATCAACATAGCCAAATCGCTATCGATCCCAAGTACCATTCCCGCGGCGCCCACCCGTTCCGCCAGCGGCAGCGTGTCCGTGCCGGGGCCGCAGCCGACGTCGAGGACCTTGTGACCGGGCTCGACGCGCATCCGGGCATAGCTCTGCTCCTTGACCGGCCGCAGCAGTTGCTCAGCGCATCGCAGATAAGCGCGGTCCACATAACCCTTCGACTCCGTCATTGGGCCTCCTTGATCTTTCAGATACCAGCCGTGTAGCGGGCGTGCTGGCTATGGATGCAATGCCGCGGCGGCGCATGGCCTAAGGCATAGCCTCTAGGCCCGCATATTGACGAGCAGTGTACCATTCGACATACTCGTAAAATACTTTCTTAACCAGAACACTTACCCAATGCCGGGGGCATCGACGGGTCCTTCGGTTCACGAGTTTTCGCATGAGTCTGCCCCACGATCTTGTCACTCATTTTAAGCAGTACTTTGAGATTGTGCGGGCCGACACTCCAGAACTCTTGGAGCAAGCGTTCCGGCTGCGTTACCAGGTCTATTGTCAAGAAGGCTGCTTACCGGGCTATGATCCGCTGGACTATCCCGATGGACTGGAGCGCGACATCTACGACTACGAGCACCGCTCGGTGCACTGCCTGCTCCGCCACCGGCCCACCGGCACCAACGCGGGAACGGTCAGGCTGGTGCTCGCCGACCCCGTCCGGCCGGATGCACTATTTCCCATCGAGATCGCGGCTGGGGAGCATATCGACCGGGACTATCTGAGCAAGTACTGTGCGGCCCGCGGCACTATTGCCGAGTGCTCCCGCTTCATCGTCGCCAGACGGTTCCGTTCCCGGCGCGGGGAACAGCAGTGGCCGGATGGCCTAGCAGAAGAGGAGTCGCACGCCAGTCGCGGGAGCGACGAGCGCCGAATACTACCGCATCCGGTTCTGGGTCTCATCAAGGCGGCCGCAATCATGAGTTGGGAGCAACAGATTCGTTATTTGTACACGGCGATGGAGCCGCGGCTGGATCGGCGCGTGCGCCAGTTCGGATTGGCGTTCTGGCCGGTGAGCCCGCTGATCGAATATCACGGACCCGTGCGCGCTCACTGGGGCTTCCTTCCGGAAGTCTTTGCGAATATGCACCAGCAGCGTCCCGAGGTATGGTGTTTGCTCACTGAGGACGGTAAGATCTGGCCTGCGCCACGCGATGATGCAGCCAGTGGAGCACCGCGCCAGGCGAGTTAAGCGAAAGACAGTCACGAGGGGGATTGCTCGGGCGTAGTAGCGCTGAAGGTGCTACGCCCGCAAATCACATGCCGCCGATGGCATTGTCAATGCCGTTGCCTGCCGCTCGTCAACGAGCCACACTTGCCACACGTTTCGCGGTAGTGCTACCCCACGGCGTGGTCCTTGTGAGGCGCGCCCGTCCAGCACTCGCCAGCGCATCGAAGGCGGTGCGTACCGGCTCGACGGTCCGGGCATCGGCGCTTTGCCTGATCCTGCTGTGCGGGTGGCTACCCCGAGCGAGTGCGGAGGAGGTGGTCGTCGCCGTTAATCCGACGACACCCGCGGGTAAGGCGATCGCCCGAAACACGCTTTCCGCCATTTTCGGCATGCGGCTGCGCACCTGGGAGAACGGTACGCCAATTCGCGTGTACGTGCTCCCCGACAACAACCCGGTGCATGTCATGTTCTGCAAGCAGATCCTCGGGGTCTTTCCACACCAGTATCGAACCGCCTGGGACCGCCTCGTCTATTCGGGCACCGGCCAGGCGCCTCTTGAGGTGGCGAGCGAGGAGGAAATGCGCGCCAGGCTGGCAGGCGCCCGCGGCGAGGCGCCTGTCGTGGTGGGCAGCGAGGAGGAAATGCGCGCGAAGCTGGCAGGGACGGCCGGCGCGATCGGGTACCTAACGCGGAAGATGATTGATGAGAGCGTCGCTGTCCTGCCGGTCGAGTAGAAGCGCGCGGGCGCCCCGGTACTTGCCGTGGTGGCCGGCGTTAGTCCTCTGGCCCGGCCTGTGCGGCCCGGCGCTTGCCATCGAGCTTTTTGAAGGATTTCAAGTGCACGGTTTTCTCAGCCAGGGTTATTTTTTAACCACTAACAATAACCTGTTCGGATCGAGCGAGCGCGGTGGGAGTCTGGATTTCACCGAGATCGGGATCAACGCTTCCTGGGCGCCCCGGCCCAATCTGCTGTTGGCGGCCCAGGGCCTGTCGCGGCGCGCGGGCGAAGCGTCGGAGGGCGAGCCGGAGCTCGATTTCGCATTGCTGGACTACGCGGCGCTCTCGACTGCCGAGCGGCGACTCGGCGTACGGCTGGGACGTGTCCGGTTGCCGTTCGGCCTTTACAACGACACGCGCGATGTGCCCTTCGCCCGCCCCAGCATCCTCCTGCCTCAGTCCATCTACAACGAGAGGACCCGTGAGCTGCAAATCTCGGCGGACGGTATCCTGTTATACGGCGAAGAACGTGGCACCTGGGGAAACCTGACGCTCGAGTTGGGCCCTGCTTTAGCCCGTGTCGACAATGAAAATTCGGAGTTAGCGCTCCTGGGGAGGGACTTTCCAGGCGATCTGGAGAGCCGCTGGTCATTCATCGGGCGTCTGATGTACTCGACGCCCAGTGAAACCCTACGGCTCGCGGTAACCGGCGTTCGTTTGGAGACGGATTACAATCCCAGGTTTGCTTTTCCCGATGACCTAGGGCCCGGGAAAGACCTCTTCGAGCCGGTGATCTTCTCGGCACAGTACAACGCGGAGTCTTGGAGCCTGACCGGGGAGTACGCCAGACGGCCGATCAAGGACGAGGGATTCTTGGTGCCCGGTTTCGATCTGGACATCGTGGGCGAGAGTTATTACGTTCAGGGAATTTACCGCATTGATCCCCACTGGGAGATGGTGGTGCGTTACGATGTGTTCTACGCCAACGTCGACGACCGTGATGGGTCCAAGACCGAGGCCGCTACGGGAATTCCCTCATCCCATCAGTTTGCGAAGGACTGGACCGTGGGAGTGCGCTACAACATCACCCCCTCGTTGATGGCACGGGCCGAGTACCATAATGTGTACGGCGGAACTTTTTTTTTGTTTCCGCAGGACAATCCCGACCTGTCCGCGCTGGACACGAAGTGGGATATCTTCGCGCTGCTGTTTTCTTATCGGTTTTAAGGGCGAATGAACCGCGCTCGCGTTACGCTGAGGGTGAGCCACACATGGCGGGCCCTTCCCTGGCGCGCGGGGTGCTGACGCTACGCACGCGGTTTTTTATGGTGTGATGCGAAGGAGAGCTACTGCCGGCACTGCTCTCTCGGAGCAGACCCCCCCCGTGCTCAATCGAGACTGGCGGTTTTATACGGGGATGGCGGCACTGGTGCTGTCTTTAGTGATGCCCCTCTTCGCTTTCCTAGTACCTCTTCTCGGCTTATCCCTTGCACAATCTGCCGCCGTCGTCGGTCTCTTAATTGCGGGCGGTCCCGAAATTATAGGCCTGATCGGCATCGCGCTCTTGGGTAGGAATGCGTTCCAGTACTTCACCTCCCAAGCGAAGCGAGCATTTCGCTCTGCGGTGCTGGCAACACGCGTCTCCAAAAAAAGATACTATATCGGGCTTTCAATTAATATGATGAGCTGGATTCCGCTATACCTTTACGGGTATTTCCCGACCTGGCTCCCTTCGGGCGATGCGAGGATCTATATACTGGCCTCCGCGGGTCTGAGCTTTATACTGAGCATGTTTATCATGGGCGGGGAGTTCTGGGAGAAATTCAGGCGTATCTTCATCTGGGAAGGCAAGCCCTGAGCTCACGAGTCGAGGCGGTTTTTTCGCGCTTGCCCGGCGGGAGCCGCCGGTGCCGAAATAGCGCTTCGCGCGTGGCACGCTCCCCAGCCCAGTTTTTGCGCACCCGTTTTAGAATTCCTCACGCTGTAGTACGGCGAGACCAAGGTTGCACGCCGAGGACGTTTCGGAATCAGAGCGCGCGCTGGTCAACGCTCCCTTCAGCCCAGTTTGCAATCGGCCCTGCCTGTGGGACTATGGTCTTCATGACGCCCCAGGAGCGCTATCAACGGGATCTACGTCGCGAGGATTTTTCACCCGATCCCGCCCAGCGTGTAGCCATACGCCAGGCGCAGCGCCTATTTGACGGTCTGCTCGCATCCACGCCGAGTGCGAAAGGCTCTGCACGGTCTCTTTGGACGTTCCGGCGCGGTGGAGCCAGCGCCAAAATCACCCCGCTGAAGGGGATCTATTTTTGGGGCAGCGTCGGGCGCGGTAAGACCTATGTCATGGATACCTTGTTCGACTGCCTCCCATTTAGCGACAAGCTGCGCGCGCATTTTCACAGCTTTATGCTGAGGATCCACCGTGAGATCAAGGGTCTCGATAATGTGCGTAATCCGCTCGATACCGTCGCGGAGCGCTTAGCGGCGAGCACACGCGTCCTGTGCCTTGACGAGCTTCACGTCGGCGATATCACGGATGCGATGCTGCTGGGGAATTTTTTTCGCGCCGCCTTCGAGCGAGGCGTTACTTTAGTGGCGACCTCGAATGAAGCACCTGAGAACCTTTACCGGAACGGGTTACAGCGTGAGCGTTTTCTCCCGGCTATCGCCCTCATCCAGGCCCATACGGATATTGTTCATATCGGGGGAGACGCGGATTACCGCTTGCGCCGCTTGGAGCGCGCCCAGATCTACCATTGCCCCTCGGACCCGACGGGGGACACCAGCCTGCGATCGAGCTTCGTTCGCTTAGCGCGAGGGGAGGGCGCCATAAATGCGGCGGTCGAAGTCGAAGGCCGCCCGATCCCGGCCGTGCGCCACGCGGACGGCGTGGTTTGGTTCGACTTCGATCAGATCTGCGGCGGACCGCGCGCTCCCTCCGACTACATCGAGATTGCGCTGTGCTATCAAACGGTCCTGATCGCTAACATCCCGTGCATGAACGACAAGGATAACGATAAGGCTAAGCGCTTTATTACCTTGGTAGATACGTTTTACGACCGCAATGTAAAGCTCATCGTGTCAGCCGACGCAATGCCGGTATCACTCTACCGGGGCCGGGGCTTGCAGAGCGCTTTCCAGCGCACGATTAGCCGCCTGGAAGAGATGCAAACTCACGCATATCTCGCCAAAGAACATCTTCCCTAAATTCATTCCCCGCGCTCTTGCCACGGGGTTGCACGCCCCCGTGGTGGCGAAATCAAATTGATTCGCCTCAAGGACGCTGTTGACACCGATAACAGCCCGTAATATGCTGCGGTGCAGTAATGGCGCATTGCACCAATATCTAACTGCAACCTTCGCTCAAGGAGTAAGCCATGTACCTTGATTATCTAACTAGCGCCAAGGATTACAATGCCTTATCGCTAAATCGCTGAAAGATCTGTCACAGATCCAGTGCGAGGTTTGCTACGCGATTCCCTTGTCCCAGGAGGGAGCCTGTGCCGTCGCGCTTAAGATAATAATATACAATAGGTTAAAAGATGATATTGATCTTGTATAGTTCATGTAGTATACTAAGTCAAAGATTTAATAATCTGTAAAAAATGAAGTTAACAGATTTCATCCATGAACGCATTAGAAAATCGTGCAGACGCTTCAAACGAAGTGGAGATCGCGTCGGTGCTGCGACATCACTACGGCGATGGTGATCTTTATTTGCCGGAGGGGACGCCGGAATCTGTCGTCCATAAGGCGATCGCCATGGGTTACGTGAGTGAGGACGGTTATCTCACCCGCAAGGGGAGGGGTCTGCTCGCACAGCATGAAATTTGACGCCTACCGGGGAGGCCGGTAACCTCCCGGGAACGACGACACCGCTGCTGCTTGCGTGTTCGTCACCAGCGCCTTGGGGCTGACCGAGTCAGCCCCATTTTTTTTCTTGCGCCTTTTGTATTGCCTCTTATACTCCGAAGTACGTGGCTAACAAGAAAACTGCGAGGTAGCGCATGGCAGGCTATACAACCCAGGATGTACGAAACATCGCCCTGGTGGGACACGCGGGAGCGGGAAAAACGACCCTGGTTGAGGCGATATTGGAACGCGCGGGTGCGATTAAGACCGCCGGAACCGTTGAGCGCGGCAACACCGTCTCCGATCACGACCCCCTGGAGAAGGCGCATCAGCACTCGTTGAATAGCACGGTCCTTGGATTCGATTATCAAGGCAAGCATCTCAATCTCATCGACACTCCGGGTTATCCGGACTTTATCGGGCGAGCGCTCGCGGTCCTTGCGGCGGTTGAAACCGCGGCTATCATCGTCAATGCCCAGACCGGGGTGCAGATGGTTACGCAACGCATGATGGCATGGGCGCGCGCGAGGGAGCTCGATCGGCTTATCGTCATCAACCAAATCGATGCAGAAAACGTCGATCTCTTCGGTTGTTTGGAGCAGATCCGGCGCGTCTTCGGGGATGAATGCTTGCCCATCAATCTCCCCGCCGACAACGGCCGGTCGGTCGTCGATTGCTTTTTCGAGCCCACCGGAGAAAATACGGATTTCTCCTCGGTCGCAGAGGCGCATACTAGGCTCATCGACCAAGTCGTCGAGGTCGACGACGCGCTCATGGAACTTTATCTCGAACAAGGGCAATCCCTCGACCCGGAACAACTGCACGACCCGTTCGAGAAAGCCTTGCGCGAAGGGCATCTAATCCCGGTCTGTTTCGTTTCCGCGCGGACCGGGGCCGGGCTTGCGGAGTTACTTGAGATCCTGGTCAAGCTGATGCCCAATCCGCTCGAAGGCAATCCGCCCGCCTTTCTCAAAGGTGAAGGCGCGAGGGCCGAACGCGTCGAGATCACACCTGATCCCGCCCGCCACGCATTGGCGCACGTCTTCAGAGTGGCCATCGATCCCTTCGTGGGCCGTTTGGGGATGTTTCGCATTCATCAGGGGACCATCACCAAGGACAGCCAGTTGTTTATCGGGGATGGCCGCAAACCGTTTAAGGTTGGACACCTGTTTAAGCTCTTGGGGAAAGAGTCGAGCGAGATCCCGGCCGGGATCCCGGGTGACATATGCGCCGTCGCCAAGGTCGACGAAATCCACTTCGATGCGGTGTTACACGACTCCCACGAAGAGGACCACATCCACCTCAAGTCGGTCAGCTTCCCGTTACCGATGCACGGCATCGCGATCGCGGCGAAAAGCCGCGGAGATGAACAAAGGCTCTCCGATACTCTGCATAAGCTGGAAGCGGAGGACCCGAGCGCGCGCGTCGAGCACAATACCGCGCTCAACGAGACCGTGTTGCGCGGTCTCGGGGATCTCCACGTCCGGGTCCTGCTGGAAACCATGAAAGAGCGTTTTCACGTCGAGGTGGAAACCCGGCCACCCAAGATCGCTTACCGCGAAACGGTCACGGCGCCCGCCGAAGGGCACCACCGGCATAAGAAACAAACCGGCGGCGCGGGCCAATTCGGTGAAGTGTTTTTACGCGTCCGCCCACTCGATCGCGGCGAGGGCTATAAGTTCGTCGACGCGGTGGTGGGGGGCGTCATTCCGCGGCAATTTATTCCCGCTGTCGAGAAGGGGATCCTCCAGGCAATCCAGGAAGGCGTCATCGCTGGCTACCAAATCCAAGACCTTGAGGTTACTTTGTATGATGGCAAGTACCATCCCGTCGATTCCAAGGAAGTCGCCTTCGTCGCGGCCGGTAAGAAGGCGTTCAGCGAAGCCTTCAAGAGCGCCAAGCCCGTGGTGCTCGAGCCCATCGTCGAGATCCGCGTTACCCTGCCGAGCGCGAATGTAGGCGATATTACCTCGGATCTCTCCACCAAGCGGGGACGGGTGAGCAATACCAGTGCCTTGCCCGGTGGGCTGATCGAGATCGCGGGGCAGGCGCCTTTGAGCGAATTGGAACAGTACCAATCACAACTCAAATCCATGACCGGCGGTCACGGCAGCTATACCATCGAGTTCAGCCATTACGATCCGGTCCCGGTGAGGACGCAACAGCAATTGATGGCGGCCTTTAAACCGCAAGCGGCTGAAGATTAGGAGCCCGGACGAAACGAAGTGAGCCCGGGGACGCATGAGATCCATGCGTCTCCGAAGCGCGTGCCACGCCATGGCGACCTATCGATCGGTAGTCTGGAATAATGGATTTCGCTACGCTCTCTAATCGGAGGTTTTCAATTTTCTGGCTCTCGCGGAAACAACTCGCTCAGCGCAAGACTAACGTCAGGTACGTGCATTGGGGTAACGGCACCGCGTTCGATTCGCTGGACGCTTTCGTAGCGCCGCTCCGTGGGGGATGGTTGACGAAAGATCTCGATGCAGCGCTCCGCCACATTGATGAGCCAGACCTCCGGAATGCTATGTGCGGCATAAAGTGGCACTTTGAGATCGCGGTCATAAGTTAAAGTGCTGTCCGATACTTCTATGATCAAGAACACATCGCCGGGGCCCGGATGCGCGTCGAAATAGCGGCGCTTCCGCAAGATCGCTATGTCGGGATACACCTCACCGTAATCCCCGAGTTGCACTGGATTCTGAACGCGGGTCCGTTTATCGTCGCCGGCCTGGTGACTGAAGACGTCATTGATGTAGTCCACTACTTCGGCATGCTTGGCTCCAATCGGCGGCATCTGTATCAATTCGCCCTCGATGAGTTCTACCCGGTCGTCTTCACCCAGAATTCCCGCTTCCGCCATCTGGCGATAGCCCTCGACTGTGAGGCGAAACCTCGGCATTGAGGCATTACGGCCCTTAACAAACGTCGCGCTCATCTCTGTTACCCTTACACGTCCGACTTTTCAATCATAAGCCCGTAGCATGGGTGGAGCCTAGCACAACCCATCGCTGTCATGTGCATTTTCTAAAACCGCCGATATCATCCTCTTTTCCGGCACCGCCCCGCTCGTGGGACGTCGAACGAACCCTACTGAGCGATGAAATGATGAATAGCCGTGAGCGGTCGATTAAGCGACGCTCTGCCCAATCCGTGCTGCAAATATCAAGGACTGATCCTAATGTACGCGCCCGGTAAATCAGTGTTCACCAGATAGCCCGCCGCGCCCGCCTGGACAGTTCGGGCGAGTTGTTTACCCACCAAAGGAAAGCGTGCGTATCTAGCAACAGCCGCATCAAGAGTAATCTTCGAGGTCTTGAGGTGTCGCGTCGAAATCGGATGCCATCCAGATCTTAGCCGCTGCCGACCCGGGTTTTCGATGCTTTGCCGCGCGTGGCTGCAATGGAACAAGCTTCAGCAACGGTTTGTTGTCCTTCGCGATAATTACTTCTTCGCCCAGCATGGCTTTTTGGACCAGTTCGGACGGATCTTCCTCCGCATCAACCGGCGAGACACGGGCATAACGCATTGAGCGGTATGGAATACTGGGGATAGAGGCGGAAACGCTTTACTGTCTACAAAGCCCTCGCCGCGGTGTTGGGGAA
>Ga0187892_10001356_pt1 | contig 56520 bp, 46 predicted proteins | sample MA1701073metaG_FD_139345 | JGI IMG/M metagenome (GOLD analysis project Ga0187892, IMG submission 139345) | Bio-ooze microbial communities from a basaltic lava cave in the Kipuka Kanohina Cave System on the Island of Hawaii, USA - MA170107-3 metaG ...
GATTACCAGCTGTGCCGATCCGAGCCGCGCGGAGTCGGCGGCCGGACACTCCACATACGGCAGCGAAAGCTCCGCCGCGGTGTGACGCCTAACGGCTCGTTCGCCGTTGTCGCGAGCGGATCCGCTGTCCGGGATCACGAGCGCAATGGTGAGCTCACTGCTGCGAGCGAGTCGCTGAAAAAGAGCGCTGTCGACCGTCGTTCCGCCGACTAAGGTGAAGCGCCGGCCGCCGACTCGAACTGAGTCGACACGCGCGAGAACGAGCTGCTGACCGTTAGGCGTTCGCGCACGCACCAGGGCCGCACCATCAGTCACGGCACTGAGCAGCCGGGGCAGCTCCGGCTCCAGGCGATCGAATTCATTGCGAAAATGCCCGGAGCTGACGATGCGCCCCGCGTCGTCCTGGATCTGCAGCATCGACAGGCCTGTCAGCTGCATCGCTTCGTGCGCATAGTCTAGCAAGTACGTCCGCTCTGAGGGGACTCCGTGGAGCATGACAAGGCGCAGGCGATTGTCGTCGCGCACCCGTTGCGCGACCGTTGCTAAACGGGCGGCGATGGACGCGCTCTCGCGAGCTACGTCCTCCGTGACGATCGAAGCGAGCGCATCGACGCGTCGACCGTATTGCGCGGCCAAGCGCGATTCGAGCTGTCGCCGAATTCCGCCTGCCAGCAGTAGCAGCGGAAGCAGAGCCGCGGCGGCGAACGCCAGGAGAAGACGGGAGCGAAACGTCATGGTCTGCCGTTCTTCCCAAACGCGCCGTCCAGTAGGCGCAGGCTCCCATCTGCGTCCACGCTGAGTCCGAGGCGGCCACGCCTAACGATTGCGAAACTGCGCGCGTCGATAAGCGGGAACACCGGGAGACCAGCCGTGCGCGCGGACTCCAGCCACGGCGCGGCGCGCAGCAGCATCGCAAAGTCATGGCAGGGTGCGACTGCGAAGCGTGGGAGCGGCAGCACGTAGGCGACTTCGTACCCCGCGTGAAGCGCTGCGGCGAAGGCGCTCGGAGACAGTGCGGCCGCCGTCGCACGCGCGCCCGCTCGCGACAATCTCGGGAGCAGCGTCTGCAGCACGCTGTCTGCGCCGCGCGCCGAGCGACTCCCAGCGAGCGCCACAAGGCGCTCAGCAAGTCCCTGAGCCACGCGGTCGCCACTCTGATAGACCACTCGAGACGATGTGCGTGCTGGCGCGACCGGCCTCGTCCCCACCGGCCCTGTGCAGTGGTGGCTCGACTCCCACCATAACGGCGGCTCCGCAATTCGGGAATCGGCACGCACGGCGTCCGCGAGCAACTCGGCAAGCGTTAGGCGGAGGGTCGCGCTGACATCCAGCCGAGCGCTCTCCGAAGCGAGGACCACGTAAGTAAGGTCCCACGGCAGAGGGAGCGTCAGTAACTCGTCGCGATGCGTAGCGTATGCGACGATCGCCGGATCATCGGTGACCAGGAGATCGGCACCGGCATCGAGTGCATCACGAGCCGCTGAGGCGGAAGTGGAATGCACGCGGACTCGTGAGGCAGCGCTGGAACGCGCTAGACCGAGCGTGATGCCATTCGCCGGCGCAGAATCCCGTGATTCGATGCGAAACCGCCCTGTCCCTTCGCGCCAGCGCGATTCGCTGCGCGTGCGATAGATGGCGAGGCTCGGGTCGGCGAATATGAGCTGCGACGAATCGGACTGCAGTACAAACAACGTCCGATCGTCGATCACCGCAGTCGCTGGTGCGAGGAGACGTGCGAGCGCCCCACTGGCAGTGTTGGCGGTTAAGCGCCACGCGGCCAGAACGTCGTTTGCGGTTACACGGTCGCCGTTCCAGAAGCGCGCAGACGTGTCGAGCGTGATCTCCCACCGCTGTCCGCCCTCGAATAGCTGCACAGACCACTCGCGCGCGAGTTTCGGATACGGTCGCCCGCGACAGTCCACGTCGAACAGCGTTTCATATGATTGTGCGACCGCGAACTGTTCGGCGGTTGTGCGCCGCTGATGCTGTCCCGCATCATCGAGCGCTGCCGGCAAAGCGACGGTTATCGATTCGGGTGTAGAGTGCGGCGGTGCAACGAGCACGCACGGATCCGACTCTCGCAGGTATACGCTGGGCCTGTGTGATCCAGCGCACGCTTCAGCAACGATCGCAGCAAACCACAGCACTGCGGACCGCCCAACGGCGAAGCCGATCGGCCGATGATGTCGCCAACGCAGTGCGAAGGCACTCGTCACTCCCAGGCGTACCCCGCTCGACTGCGCTGAGATTAGCGGCGCATTAGCATGGCATGAAAAGCCTGTGATTCCATCGTTTGCCATGGACAGCATCAGCACGCCGAGCCGATTGACATACAGCCATATCGCCCGTATGGTTAACCATATGAAGACGACACTGAATATTGACGACTCCGTCATGGCGCGGCTCCGCCGGGAAGCGGCCCGCACAGGACGCACTATGTCCGAGCTTGTGGAGATGGCGCTGCGCAATTTGCTGCAATCGCGGCGCGAGCGAGAGCCGCTCCCGCCACTTCCATCTTTCAACGGCGCTGGTGCCTTGGTCGACATCGCCGATCGCGAGGCGCTCTACCACGCGATGGAAGGACGTTAGGTGTTCGTTGTCGACACGAACGTGCTCGTGTACGCCGCTGATGTGAGCGCGCCCGAGCATGAGAGGTGTCGCGCACTCGTAGAACGTTGGCGGCAGGGCAGCGGTGCATGGTATCTCACGTGGGGGATCTGCTACGAGTTCTTGCGCGTCGTGACACATCCCCGCGTGCTGCGCCAACCTTGGAGCGGCCGCGAGGCGAACGGGTTCCTCACTGCAATCGCCGCGGCTCCGGCGCTCGGCATGCTCGTTCAGACCGAACGCCACAGCGACGTGCTGCGCGATGTCGTTGCTGAGGTGCCGGGCCTCGCGGGGAACTTGTGGCATGATGCGGAAACGGCGACCCTGATGCGGGAACACGGCATTCGCCGGATCTGCACACGCGACACTGAGTTCCATCGCTTTTCGTTCCTCGAACCAGTCGATCCGATGGTCGACGAGCCCTAAGAGCGGCGCGCCTAACGCCGATTCCTGGATTGGAGCACACGATGCCAGTTGAGGTTTTACCTGCGTTTCGATGCAGCGCCCGATTCACAATCGCCGCGGCGATAACATTGCAGCTTGCGACGGCCCTTTCACTCCCAGCGCAGCAGTCCGCTGTCGACGTCGTCACGACATCGGAGTATGTGCGAACGCGCGACGGGACGCGCCTCGCCGTGGACGTGCATTTGCCGAAGACACGTGCCGAAGGGGAGCGCTTGCCGGCGCTGCTCGAGCTGACGCGCTACTGGCGTGCATCGGAGAACGCGACTACTGGCGTGCGGAACCCGTCGCTCAACTCACTGGACCGCTTCTTTCTCCGAAACGGTTACGCAGTGTTGAAAGTCGACGCACGCGGCAGCGGCGCTTCGTTCGGCACGCGGCCGGTCGAGTATGGGCCGCAGGAAACGCGCGACGCGCATGATGTCGTCGACTGGCTCGTAGGCAGGACTGGTCCAGTGGCAGTGTCGGCGCATACGGCACATCGTACTCCGGTACCACAGCGGAGCTTCTCGCGGCGGTCGAGCATCCTGCCGTGAAAGCGGTGGTCCCCGGTTGGTCCGACTTCGACGCGTACACGAGTCCTGTCCGCCCGTACGGTCCTCACTGCGTTCGCCGAGGAGTGGGGAAGTTTTGTCGCCGCGCTCGATCGCAACGATCGCTCGGTAATGAAAGCGGCCGTGCGGCGTGTGGACGCAGACTCGTTGGGTGCGCTTGTCGCGGCAGCCGTCGCGGAACACGCGCGCAACCCGGACGTGGCGAAGTGGGCCAAGCATGTCGAGTTTCGCGACGATCGTTATGAACGCGGTCCTTCGTACGCAGATATCGGCCCCGCTTCGCTGGAAGAAGGAGATCGAGCGCTCGAACGTCCCGATGCTCGTGCTCGTGAGCTGGCTGGATGCAGGCACGACCGAAGGTGCGCCGGATCGCCTGCGCTCGTTCCGCAATCCGCAGAAGTTGGTGATCATGGCGTCGTCGCACGGCGGCGGTGCGCACGCGAGTCCGTTCGTCGTCGACAGCACGCCGGTGCGCGGCAACCCGACGCAAGACGAAATGGCGCAGATGCGCCTGCAGTTCTTCGACCGTTACCTCAAAGGCGTGCAGAACGGCGTGGACGCGTGGCCGACTGTACGATATTGCACGTTAGGCGCCGAGGACTACCGCGAGTCGGCTACCTGGCCGCTCCCGGGTACAACTGTTAGGCGCTTGTTCCTCGCGGCCAACGGCACGCTCACCTCGAGCGCTCCAACACAGGATGGGGCGACCGCTACGTCGTGGACTTCGGGGTCAACACCGGGCCGAGCAAAAGATGGGCGACACAAATGGGGCGTCCTGTGCTGTGGCTCAACGATCGCGCAGGCATGGATGCGCGATCGTTGACGTACACTACGCCGCCGCTCGAAGCCGATATGCACATCGCGGGTCCGCCGCCGCTCGATTTGATGGTGAGCTCCACGCACTCGGATGGCGCGATCTCGGTCTACCTCGAGGATGTCGATCCCACAGGTCGCAGCGCTACATCACCGAAGGCGGCCTGCGGCTGATCCATCGCAAGCTGTCGCGCGACACGCTGTTTGGGATCACGCCGTACACCTCGTTCGAACGTCGCGACGCCGCGCCAGTGCGGCCCGGCGAACCGGCACGTCGGAGCACCTAACGAGGGAGTTGCGGCAGCTCCTTGGACGCGCGCAGTTCGGCCCCCTTCGCGATCGCGACCGATCCGGCCGCCAGCGCGGCGCCGATCGGACACAGGATGATCAGCATGCTGTTGTTCACGGCCGTGAGCAGCGGGAATGCCGCCGTTCCGATTGCGCCCCAGAGCGCAACGCGTCCAACTGACAGCTTGCTCAACACTTTGCGTCGGTCGGTGAGAGCGGGCGTGGCGCCGAACACGATTCCAGATATGAAGCCGAACGTCGCTCCAATGGCTGGCCAAAACTCTTGTCGCCGCTAGTCGACGCCGGAACGAAGTCGACACTACCGTTGCGTCCAGCAGCCAATCCGTCGATCGAGACGAACTGTTGTAGGATGGCGTTTTTCATAACGCGTCTCGGTTTAGTGAGCCGCTCCATTTCGCAGCAGACACGCAGCGGCTTGAGGCAAATGTCATGCGAGCTGCGGATTCCGCATATCGAGGTCTGCGTAATCCGCAGCCCAGCGCTAGACGCGTCGCGCTAAGTCGTTGCGCGCCATACAGATCATTGTGGTACACAGGCTGCCTTACGACGTGGTAAGCAACCACCGTGAGGCAACAACAAATGAAGAAAGCAAAACTCGCCGCAGCGCTCGGCGCCGGCATGCTGACAATCAGCGGAACGATCATGGTCGCGCATTCGCTCGCGAGCGCCACGCCTGCGGTTCCCGCCAGGACCGAGGCCCAAGCGATCGTGCCCGTGACAGAAGAGCCCCGCGCGCCTAGCTCCGTCGCGTTCACACTCATGATCGCGCCGCAAGGAAACAGCGCGAGATACCTCGTTCAGGAACAGCTCGTCGGATTCGACCTGCCTAGCGAGGCTATCGGCGAAACACGCAGTGTCACCGGATCCATCGCCTTCGACTCCAGCGGGCGCATCATTCCAGATGCCTCGCGGATTCAAGTAGGCGTTGCAAGCCTGCGCAGCGACAGCGAGCGGCGTGACGGCTTCGTGCGCGCGCGAGTGCTCGAAACGGATCGCCATCCCGACGTCGTCTTCGTGCCGACGAGCGTCCAGGGACTTACGCTCCCGCTCGCGACGTCGGGAACCCGCAGCTTCACCCTGTCGGGTAACCTAACGATTCGCGGAGTCACGCGGCCGGTAGCCTGGCATGTCAACGCGACGTTCACACCAGGCACGATCAAAGGCACGGGGTCGACGAAGTTCGCCTTCGCGGATTTCGGCCTGACGCAACCGCGCGTGCCGGTGGTTCTCAGCGTCGCCGACACGATCCGGCTGGAGCATCAATTCACACTCACGCGCTAGTCACGCTAGCCCTAGCGAGAATCACTCTTATGTCTTCCAAGAAGATCCTGCTACCGGACGCTGCGCTTTCGCGGCGTCGCGTAATCGGCCTGGCCGCAACGTCCGCCATCGGCGTCGTCGTCTCACAAACGATCGGCGGTTGTGCCGCGGATGCTGCTACCGCGCCCCTGACCGACACGACAAACACTGACGGCGGCAGCGGATCCGTTGCTTCCTGCGTGGTGACTGCTGCGCTTACAGAAGGACCGTACTTCGTCGATGAACGACTGAATCGCTCTGACATCCGCGCGGATTCCATCACCGGTGCGATCTCGTCGGGGGTGCCGCTGGCGCTTCGATTCAATGTTTCACGCGTCGCGAGTGGCGCATGTACGCCGCTCACCGGTGCGTACCTCGATGTCTGGCACTGCGACGCCGCCGGCGTGTACTCCGATGTCTCCGGCGCTGGAGCTGGACGCCGCTTCCTGCGCGGATACCAGATCACAGATGCAAACGGTGTGGCGGCGTTCACCACGATCTATCCCGGCTGGTACAGCGGACGAGCCGTGCACGTACACTTCAAGCTCCGGCTATTCGCTGGTTCCACAGCGTCGTACGAGTTCACCTCGCAGTTCTTCTTCGACGAGTCGCTGACCACTACGGTGCACGCACTGAGCCCGTACAGCTCTCGCGGCACACGCAACACGCTCAACAGCAACGACAACATCTACAACAGCCTCTCGACAGCGGAGAAGGCGGCCCTCACGCTTCAGACGACGTCGGCGGGCAGCGGCTACAGCGGGGTCATCAACCTGGGTGTGCAGCTGGCGTGAACGAAGCCGAACGTCGACCGGTCGAGAGCACGAGTCATGCCTAACGAGCTACGTGGAGTGAGCAACGTTTCGCAGAGCGGCAGCATGCGCCGCGCGAACCAGGTGCGTTGGGCATGGCTCGTGACGACACTGACGCTCGCCGTCGCGCTGGTTGGCGGCTCTTGGGTGAGTTATAGAGGCGCCGTCGCGGCTGGCACGACACTGAATCGCGGCCAGGCCGATCAATTCGAGTTCGCGCTGCGCGCGGTCTCGGGCCCGGGAGGATCCCAGCTCGACTCGGCGAAGTTGCACGCGTTTCTCGAGGAGCATCGCGCGGCGGGGCTGCGATACATCGCAGTGGTGGATCCAAACGGAATCGTCGCGCTCAGCGCCGGACAGCCTGAGATCCCGCTCTCAATGACAGCGCACACTTCAGAAGAACTGAGCGGTCACCCCGTCGTGCAGGTAGGAAAACGGATGCGCGCTTCATTCCCGCGGCCGCCGCTGTCGCGCGACGCGACAGAGCGTCGTGAACCGCCTGGCCCTGCTCCTGGTCCTGGCCCTGGTAGCCGTCGATCATGGCATCAGGTGATCGAGTTTGAACCGGCGGCGCCGGAGCTCGTCGAGGGAGCAGGACGCACACTTGTGCTTGCCGCTGCCGGGGCTACAATCCTAACGATTGCGTCGCTGCTGTTCTGGCGCACCTCACGTCGCTACGACGCCGCGCGTTTGCGGCTCGAGGAGCAGAGGCGCCTAACGATACTCGGCGAGATGTCGGCGGTGCTGGCGCACGAAATCCGCAACCCGCTCGCGTCGCTCAAAGGACACGCGCAACTATTGACCGAGCGACTTGGCGAGGGAACCCAGGAGCGTCGTAAGGCAGATCGCATCGTCGACGAAGCGAAACGACTCGAAGTACTGACATCGGATCTGCTCGACTTTGCGCGCTCCGGGCCCATGGATATGCGAGCGGAGAGTCCGGCCGAGGTACTGCTCGCGTCCGTCGAGGATGCGGCGCAGGGGAAGATCAATGTCGACGTCACGCAGGCACCTACAACGTGGCTGCTCGATAGGCGGCGCTTCAGTCACGCGGTGCTGGCCAATCTATTGCGCAACGCGGTGCAGGCGTCGCCTGCCGCGCGTCCTCCGGAGGCGCGTGTCTTCTCCGAGAATGGCAACCTCGTGTTCACGATTAGGGACCATGGGCCGGGCCTTCCGCACGGACAGGAAGAACGGATCTTCGACCCATTCTTCACGACACGCACAACGGGCACCGGGCTCGGTCTCCCCGTCGCGCGCCGGATCGTCGAGTTGCATGGCGGAATCATCAGCGCCGCGAACGCAGACGGTGGCGGCGCTGTGTTTCGCATCGAGCTTCCGCGCGCGTGAGCTGAACGACTCGTTATGGCATCGATTCTCGTCGCCGACGATGAAGCTGGCATCCGCGAGTTTCTGCATGACACGCTCGTCAGCGACGGCCATGCAATCACACAAGCGGCGGATGCGAGCGAGGCACTTGGCAGGCTGGGGAGTCAGAGCTTCGATCTATTGATCACCGATCTCAAGATGCCCGGACCGCTGGACGGCGTGGAGCTGCTCAGGCGCTCGCGCGACGTCCAGCCGGAGCTGAAAGTCATCGTGCTGACGGCACATGGGACGGTCGGTTCAGCCGTTGAAGCGATGAAGCTCGGCGCCGCGGACTACCTGGAGAAGCCGCTGCGCGGGCCGACGGAGCTGCGCATTCTGGTATCGCGCACGTTGGATCCGTGGCCAGCGAACGGGGTGCCTAGCGAGGCCGATCCACTGCAGGAGCTGTCGCGTGCTGTGCATAGTGCGTTAGGTCCCGACTTCACCGTCGAAGGTGTCGTCGGACGCGGTGGCTACGCTGCGGTGTTTCGCGTGCACGACCGGCGTCTCGACCGCCAGCTCGCCGCGAAGGTACTCCTTCCTGAGTTCGCGGCTGTGCCGGACGTCGCCGAACGATTCCGACGCGAAGCGCGCACGCTTGCCAGGCTGACGCATCCCAACATCGTGCCGGTGTACTTCGTCGCACGAGAGCGCGACGTGCCGTGCTTCGTGATGCCCTTCGTCGAGGGTGAGCCACTCGCATCGCTGCTGGCGCGTGAGAGGCAGCTGCCGCTCCCAGTGGTTTTGCGCATTGCGCGCGACGTGGCCGCCGCGCTCGACTTCGCACATGCGGCAGGCGTCCTGCACCGCGACGTGAAGCCGGAGAACATACTGATCGACTCCTCGACGGGTCGCAGTTTGCTGAGCGATTTTGGCATCGCGAAGGCGCTGGCTCACGGCTCGTCAGGCACCGGGCCGGGTACGTTTGTCGGAACGCCGCGCTATATGTCCCCCGAGCAAGCTTCTGGAGATGACGCCATCGATGCGCGCAGTGACGTGTACAGTCTCGCCGTTGTCGTGTATGAGATGATGGCCGGGAAACCACCGTTCGATGGAATCAGCGCGCAGCAGATCCTGGTGAAGCACCTAACGGCGCGCATACCATCGGTTGGCTCAGGCGCACACGGGACTCCCGAGGTGCAAGCCGTAATGGCGCGTGCGCTCGCGAAGGGCGCGGCGAAGCGCTTCGCCACCGCGGGCGCATTCGTATTCGCCCTGCAGGTTGCCACGACCAGGCGTCACGCTGGTTGATCGATGGCCGTCATACTCATCGTCGACGACGAGCCAGGAATCAGGGAGTTTCTTTCGGATGCCCTGACGGCAGACGGGCATGACGTAGCTCAGGCCGCCGATGGTATGGCAGCCCTAACGATGATTCACCAGCGCGCATTCGACGTCATGCTCACTGACCTCAGGATGCCAGGCGCGCTCGATGGTCTCGATCTCGTGCGCAAAGTGACAAGTGAGCAGCCGGACGCGGAAGTCATCGTCCTCACTGCGCACGGCACAGTGGAGTCAGCCGTCGAAGCGATGAAGCTCGGCGCGTACGATTACATCCAGAAGCCGCTGAGCTCACCGGCGGAGCTGCGCCTGCTCGTGGCCCGCGCTCTGGAGCGGCGCCGTCTGATCGCGAAGGTCGAGGTGCAGCGCCAGAGTCGCGGCATTCCGCCTCTGAGCTACGGCGATCCGGTCATGCAGCCGGTCATCGCGGCGCTCGACAAAGTTGCGCGCACCAATTCGACTGTGCTGCTGTTAGGCGAGAGTGGAACGGGGAAGGAGTTAGGCGCTTGCTACGTCCACGAACGCAGCACTCGCGCCGACGGGCCGTTCGTCCCGGTGAATTGCGCCGCTATCACCGAGACGCTCATGGAGAGTGAGATCTTCGGACACGAGAAGGGTGCGTTCACCGGCGCGGCGAGTGCCCGACGAGGACGCATGGAGCTGGCCGACGGCGGCACGCTGTTCCTCGACGAAATCGGTGAGCTCAAACCGGAGCTGCAGGCCAAGCTGCTGCGCGTGTTGCAAGAGCGACGCTTTGAACGAGTCGGCGGCACGCGCACGATCGCCGTCGATGTGAGATGGGTCGCAGCGACCAACCGCGACCTCGAGACGATGGTGCGAGCTGGCACCTTTCGAGAGGACCTGTACCATCGTCTCGCTGTTTTTCCGATTCGCGTCCCGCCACTGCGCGAACGACGCAGGGATGTGCTTCCTTTGGCCGAAGCACTGCTGGCGCGGATTGGCGCCGAGTTAGGCAGGCCTGCGTTGCGTTTGGATGACGAAGCGCGAGAGCGGATCGCTCAGGGTGCGTGGCGCGGCAACGTGCGTGAGCTAAGTAATGCGCTCGAGCGCGCGGCGATTCTCGCGGACGGTGACCTGGTGCGAGGAGAAGATCTGCACGTCTCACTTACCGTGCTGGCGGACGACGCGCCCGGGCGAACGATGGACGAGATCGAGCGTGACGCCATCCGGCGCGCGCTGGAGGAGGTTGGCGGAAATCGCCGTCGCGCCGCGGAACGCTTGGGGATCGGAGAACGCACGCTGTACGAGAAGCTCAAGCGCTACGCGATGACATAGGCGAGTTGCCCCCGGCGGCTTGCGCTCGCGGTGCACGTCGCGACGCGTAGAATTGAGCACACTTCGACCTAGAGAGTACCATCGGTGACGGTCGCGCCCCTCGACCACTTGAATACGGCGCTGAGCGGTCGCTATCGCCTGGAGCGCGAAGTTGGCGCGGGCGGGATGGCCAGTGTGTATCTCGCCGATGACTTTCGGCACCGCCGGCGCGTGGCGATCAAGGTTCTCAAGCCTGAGCTCACAGAGGCGTTAGGTGCGGAGCGCTTCCTCAAGGAGATCGAGGTCACCGCCGGGCTGCCGCACACGCACATCCTTCCGCTCTTCGACTCCGGCGAAGTGCCGGCAGCGGCCGATCGCTCGCAGCCCTCGTACCTGTATTATGTGATGCCGTTTGTCGAAGGCGAGTCGTTGCGCGAGCGGCTCGGCCGCGAGAAACAGCTCTCACTCGACACGGCGCTCGACCTAACGCGGCAAGTGGCCGCTGCCCTGGACTACGCACACGGCCGGGGCGTTGTCCACCGTGACATCAAGCCGGAGAATATTCTCATTAAGAACAGTCAAGCGCTGCTGACGGACTTCGGCATCGCGCTGGCTGTTAGTGAGGCGGGCGGAAGTCGCCTAACGCAAACGGGACTCTCGATCGGGAGCCCGAGTGCCTGGACGACGTAATCGCGAAGGCGCTCGCGAAGGTGCCGGCGGACCGTTATCCAACTGTCGCGCAATTCATGGAGGCGATTGCGCACTGCGCGGATCATCCCAAAGCGTTGCCGATTGGCCGGCGGACGAAGGTGCGCATCGTGGGCGCCGCGTTAGGTGCTGCAGCGATAGGAGGCATTGCATGGATCGCGAGTGGCGGCGCGTTCACCTCATGGCTCACCCCCGCGCCCCGATTCACGCGGGTAGCGATCCTACCGCTGGAAAATCGCACTGGAGATTCGACTCAGAACTACATCGTCGATGGACTCACCGAGACAGTCATCTCGGATCTCGCTCGACTCGAGGGCGTCGATGTGATCTCACTGGCGTCGGTCCTCGGCCATCGCACAACGCCGAAGCCGGTGGATTCGATCGCCCGCGATCTCGAGGTTCAAGCCGTCGTCCAGGGTTCGGTGCAGCGCCGAGATGGACAACTTCTTGTAGATGTTCGTCTCACCGCTCCAGGCAGCGCGTCGACGAGCGCCGATACCGTTGTCGGTCCAGCAGATCAAGTCGAAGCCTTGGAAAAGCGCATTGTACAAACGTTGGTGCGTGCGATCGGCGGGCGACTCACCGGCCAGCGCCACGCCGCCGGCAGCTCGCCTAACGCGGCCCAGCAGCTGTACCTGCGCGCGCGATATCATTTGGCGAGCCGTACGCCGGAGGGCTTGCAGAACGCCCTGGATTACCTCCGGCAAGTCCTCGCAGTGGATCCAGCGCATGCTCCGGCGTACGCGGGGTTGGCGCAGTACGACAGCATCCTTCCTTTCTATACCAGCACACCGGCGGGAGAAGCTTTTTCGAAGGCAAAAGCTGCAGCGCAGAAGGCGCTGGAGCTGGATCAGTACCTGCCAGAGGCGCATGGCGTGCTCGCATACGTGCTCGCGTACGGAGACTTCGATTGGAATGGTGCCGAGCGTACCTATCGACGCGCGCTCGCACTACAGCCGAGCGGCGCGGATCTGCATCATGCGCTGAGCCGCCTTCTTGCGGCGCGCGGACGAATCCCAGAAGCAGTGGTTGAGGCCGAACGCTCACACACGCTCGATCCACTCTCACTCGTCGCACACACGAACATCGGTGTGATCGCGTACTTCGACAGGAACTACGCGGAAGCCAAGCAGCGGCTGGAAGCGACGCTCGAGCTGGATCCGAATTTCACGACCGCGCACTGGGGACTTGGCTTGGTATACGAGCAGCTGGGCCAGCCGGCGCAAGCCATTGCATCGATCGACAAAGCTGTCGCGATCGACGGGCGCGGCAGGAACTATCTCGCTTCGTTAGGCCACATCATGGCAACCTCCAGTCGCCGCGGGGACGCGGAAGCAATCCTCGACGAGCTGACCAAGCGCGGCCGCGGTGGTCCAGTTAACCCGTACATGCTGGCGCTTGTTCTGGTTGGGCTGGGCCGCAACGATGATGCGATCACGATGCTGGATAATTCCTACGAAGAGCGCTCGGCCTTGCTCAGTTATCTAGGCCGCGATCCGCGCTGCGATTCGCTACGAACTGCACCACGCTTCGGTGCCCTGCTGCGCCGCATGAATCTCACACAATAGAAACACCGGGCCGTCACGAGGACGACCCGGCGGGCGTTTCAATCGCAACATCACCGAGCGAGGAGAAGCTCAGTGCGGGCGTAGATGAATCGTCCGTTGTACCCGAACGGCGACGCCCCGGGGTAGATGAACGTGCCGTTGTTCGTATTGGCTTCGACAGTCACCTGGTCAGGATAGACGTTGAACACGTTTCGAGCGCCGGCGGCGATCTTGATGTTCTCCCAGCGATAGCCGAGCTCCGTATCGAAGAGCGTCTTCGCGCCGAATTCCTCGATGCCATCCAGACTGCCGTCCTTGAACTTCCCGTAGTGCATAACGCGGCCGACGGCCTGCACACGACCCTGGTTGTAAATCGTGGAGAACGTGAAACGGCTGTCGGGACGGTTCGCCTCGATCGCGTTGATCGTTACAGCATCGAGCAGACTCGTGTAGATCGTGTTCGTGCCGCGCAGGATCGGCGGGAGATCGTCGATGCGCGTGATCTTGTTCTTCGTGTAGTTGAACTGCGTGTTGAAGTCGAACGACCCCGGGCCAGCGATCAGCCGATAGTTCGCCGTGAGATCGACGCCGTCGGTCTTCGTATCGAGCGCGTTCGTTGGGAACTGCACGCCGGCGATCGTGGTGAGCCCCGAGTCGGACAGGATCTTCGCGACAACCGGGTCCGACGTTCCGTCGAACGTCGCGCCTAACAAGATCCGGTCGTTGATCTTGATATGGTAGTAGTCCAGCGTGACGGTGAAATCGTTGTTCGGCGACCACGCCAGGCCTGAGCTCAGGTTGATGGTGCTCTCTTCCTTGAGCGGCTTCGCGCCGAAGATGCGCGATGCGCGATTCGCCACCGGGAAATTGCCGATTTCAATCAGTACGCCATTCAAGATGGCGGTTGTCGTGTGCGAGTACCAGCTCTGCTGCAGCCCTGGCGCACGGAAACCAGTGCTCGCGGCAGCACGCAGCACTAGCGACTTGTTAGGCTGATACCGCAGAGCACCCTTGGCCGTCACCTTCTGTCCGAAGTCGCTGTAGTTCTCGAAGCGGGCGGCGACATTGACCAGGGTGTTGAGATTGAGGTTTGTCTCGAGGTCGACGTAAGCGCCCACGTTCGTGCGGCTGTTGTTGCTTTCGTCAGAAGGGGCGAATCCCTGGAACACTGAGGACCCGGGCTGCGCCACGTCGGAGCTATCCTGCGTCTTGTGATATCCGTGGATCCAGGACGCTCGCTCGCCGGCGATGACCTCATAGCTTTCGCGACGGAACGCGGCGCCCACCGCGACGTTCACCGGCTTCGGCATTCCTAAGTCCATCATCTTCGAGAGACTGAGCGTCGTATTGAACTCGCCGCGCTTGAGCGCACCGGCGTCGAAGCTCGTCTGGTTTGGTATGCCCGGATCGTCCGCCGTTCCAAGTCTGCCATCCCTGCCAGGCGCCGTCGGTGTCGTCAGGCTCGGGCCTAACGAGGAATTCAGCGTGTGCTCCAGGTCGAATTGGAAGCTGTTGTAGCCGTACGACGCGCCCAGATCCGTCGCCCAGCCGTTCATGATCCCGCGAATGCCGCCTGCCGCCGAGTAGTCGCGCACCTGCGGCCGGAACTGCGGGAGGAATCCCGTCGGATAGATCTGCGGCCAGTTGCGGTTGTTGCGCGGCTTGCGGAAGAACCCATTCCCGGTGCCATCACGATCGGCCCAACCGCCAAACGCATAGAGCTCGGTCGTGCCGCTCGGGTTGACCGGAACACGCAGGTTCGCAAAAGTCTGCACGTCGCGCTCAAGTCCGTCGCCCCAGTGTACGTTAGGCTGCTGCACGTTGGCGCGTTTGATAACCACCCTGCAGTCGGCAACCGAATCACTCAACCCATTGAGATCCGGGAACGAGCCATCGGGGCAGGCGCGATTCGTCGCCTGGCGCTTCATGTACTGCGCAAAGAGACCGAGCGAACCGCGTCCGACCTTGAAGCCGACGCCGCCGCTGTAGTCGTCCGTGCGGCCATCGTTCTGATAGTTCTTTCCAGGTCTGTACTCGCCGACCGACGCGTTCACGAACGGCGAGAACTGGCCTTCCTTGAGCACAAGGTTCACCACGCCCGCGATCGCGTCGGAGCCGTACTGCGTCGACGCGCCGTCACGCAGCACCTCCACACGCTCGATGGCGCTGGACGGGAAGGCGTTGAGGTCGACGCCGCTGGATCCCGGCGCCGAGCCGTTGGAGAAGACGTTGAGTAGCGCAGTCTGGTGGCGGCGCACGCCGTTGACCAGCACGAGCGAATGGTCCGGCGAAAGGCCGCGTAGCGTGAATGGCCTAACGATTTCCGTGGCGTCAGTCACGGCTTGCTTGGGGAAGTTCACCGACGGCGACAGGTTGGCCACGATCTGAGTCGTCTCGGTCGTGCCGGTCGCCTTGAGCTCCTCCACAGGAAACACGTCGACCGGCACCGCCAACTCCTCGGCTGCCGTGTGTCTGGCGCGCGAGCCCGTCACCACGGTGATGGGAGCCAGCTGTTGAGCCGAACGGGTCAGGACGATGTCAAGAAGCGAGGGGCGACCGGCGTTGACGGTCACGGGGAAAGTCTGCTGCCCGAAGCCGAGGGCGCGCACGCGAACGACGCGAGAACCGGCGGGGACGCCGCCTAACGAATAGCGTCCGTTGGAACCGGACGCGGCCCGCACTCCCGTGCCTTCAACGATGAGCAGCGCGCCAACGATCGCCGCGCCGGTACTGTCGGAGACCTTGCCTTGCACACTCCCGGTCTGGGCGGCGGCGATTTGCCACGGTGTAGTCAGCACGAGCGCAAACACCACGAACCAAGCGGAACGCTGTACTAGGCGACGCATGCATCCTCCAAGTCTTGGGGTGTTCAATCGCCGCGATGCCTCATGGGGTCAGCAGGCGCGGCGCCACAACAAAACCTCACGCGCCTCGGGTCCACCAGAGGATTTGATCCATTGCACAGCTGTAGAGAGCCCAAGTTTGGGAGTTGGCAGCGGCCGAGACCGCTTCGTGAGCGCTCCTGTCGGTCGCTAAACAGAAGCGTGCGACGCGGCGCGCCATGTCGGATCGTAACGACGATTTCTGTTAGGCAGCCACGCTTGCGTGTCCGCGTATTCCGGCACCGCTGCTTCCTCCGCAACTATCCAAAAGTCGTGATCGGAGAGGTCGTCGCGAATGTTCGCGTCGGCAGTGGAGCTGAGCAGAATCAGTCCCTGTACCCTCGTCCCTTTCGAGGCGCCGGCGCAGGTCGGCGATGAACTGCTTGTATCGAGCGGCGTCCATTACTGCGGGCGTCGCTTGCGGCCGGCCATTGGATCTGTTCTCCTATGCGGCTTCGATTCTGTCCAGCGAGAGAATTCTATGTGCCGCGCTTTGTTGCTTTCGAGTCTTGCGGCCGGTATGGCGCTGATCGGGTCTCCTGCCAATGCGCAGGCACCGGGTAAGGTCCCAGCGATCAGTAAGCGCATGTACGTCAGCGGCAGCGCCAGGGTGACAGCGACCGGCGGCTTCCAGGTCGATCAGGAAATTGAGATCAACAAGATGGCAAGCTTTAGCGACGGTGAAATGACGTGGCTGCAATACGGCAACTCGGGGGCGGAAGAGCCTAACGCGCTGATCACGTTCACCGAGGGCGAGTACGGCATCAACGTTGGCCGCGGAAAACGGACCGTCATCGCAGAGCCCGAGCACTGCAAGGGGAAGACCGAGGTAACGGCTACCTCGGTAACCGGCGATTACAACTGCGTCGGGGTTGTGTCCTACGACGCGGCGAGCGGCAAGATGGCGCAGGTCGATATCAAGATTCGCTTCAGCGCCAAATCATAAACGCGCCTAACGTGCGCATGACGGCCGTGAAACGTCTTCCACCCGCAATCGCGCTGCTCGCGATCATCATCGGCAGCACTCACGCCCAGTCACTCGACGGTACTTGGCGCTCCGACGGCTACGGATGGGTCTTCGATATCCGCGGCGATTCGCTGCGCGCGCGCGAGGTCACAACCGTCAGCTGCATCCCGTCATTCAGCGCAACACGTGAGGTTTCCGTTCCAGCCGGTGCCGTGGCGGCGTTCAAGTTTGTGGGAGCACCGGTCGTCGTGCAGGTGCTGCGTGGATCATCGCCCAACGAGATGCGGCTGCATCTCGAGGGATCAGCCTCGGACTACATCATTCGCCGCGCGAGCGCGGCGCCATCGGTCTGCGATAAAGAAACAGCGAAGGATTTGCTGACGACGTTCGATGTTCTCTGGCAGAACTACGCCGAGCATTACCCGTTCTTCGCTCTGAAGAAGGTGGACTGGAACGCAGTGCGCGCGACATTTCGTCCGCGCGCGGTGAGCGCCTCACCGACGGAGCTCTTCGACATATTCCGCGCGATGATCGCGCCACTCGAGGATGCGCACACGTCGCTCTCCGCGCCCGATATCGCCAGACGAATTGGATGGCGACGTTCCGATCCGGATTCGATCGGTCCGAACGGCCGCCCACGAATCGCCGAGATCATCACAACCAAGTATCTGCGCACGCCGCTCAGGACGTGGGCACAGAATCGAGTGTCGTTCGGTTACCTCCCGGATTCGATCGCATACATGCGAATCACGGGCTTCGCCGGATACACGCAGGACGGATCGTTCAGGTCGGCGCTGACGGCGCTCGACGCGGCGCTGGACACAATCTTCGCCGACACGCGCGGTTGGCGTGGCTTGATCATCGACGTTCGAATCAACGGTGGGGGAGCGGATCCGCTGGGGCTCGCGATCGCGGCTCGCCTAACTGCGTCTCCTTACCTGGCCTACAACAAGGTCGCACGGAACGATCCTAACGACGCGACCAAGATGACCGTGGGTCAGCCCAGCATGGTCACGCCGAGTAGCCGTCCAGGCTGGCGCGGGCAGGTTGTCGAGCTCACAAGCCGCTACAGCGTGAGCGCGGCCGAGACCTTCACGCAGGCGCTGATGGGCCGCCGTCCCGTGATTCATCGCGTCGGCGAGCATACACAAGGCGTGTTCTCCGACGTACTTGGCCGGTCACTGCCTAACGGCTGGCGCATCGGGCTGCCGAACGAGCTGTTCTTGACGGAGCAGGGGACGAGCTTCGACGGGCCGGGAATCCCGCCGACTGTCCCCGTGCCGACGTTCACAAAGGCCGATCTCGATGCGGGACGCGATCCCGGACTCGAGCGCGCCATGGCCATGCTGCGTGGCGCCTAACGAGCGATATCGATAGGCGCAGCCGCGCCTTAGCGCTTACTCGTTTGGCGCGCACAAGTGACACCCAAGTCGCGCAGGCGATCTTGTCCCACACGGCTGGCGGCGGATCTTCTCAGCTCAATCGAGCTTCTTATGCGCCAGCAGGGCTACTGCGGTGGTTTGGCAATGCGCGTTACGCTCGGGCTCGCGGTCCTCGCGGGATGCGGCGGAGCCGCTGGCCCCAACGATTCCGTGCCATCGGCCGATCTGCGACAGGCGTTCAGCCACGGCACCTGTCGCGGCACAGGTGTGGTGCGCTACGCCGCTCTGCCAATGAACATCGCCGACATCGGTCGCTTTGTGCCGCTCGGCGCAATGACCGGCAATCATGTCACGCCTATCGACCATCAGTATCTCTACGTCGCCGATCCAGCCGCTGGGCGGATGCGCTACGATGTGTTCGCCCTTCAGCGGCAACATCGTTCTCATTCAGCCGCGGCCGACTTCGTTCGGTTCCCCCGAGTATCGGATTGTGTTCGAGGGCTCTTGCACCTACTGGGTCTACTACGATCTCGTGACGCAGCTCGAACCCAGGATCCTCGCCGCAGGAGGCAGCGATCTTGCCGGGAACAGATCCGCGTACGTGCGCATTCCGGTCACTGCGGGCGAACGGATCGGGAAAATCGGACAGTTTTCGCTAGACCTCGGTACCGTGAACGCTGAGGTCACACACCCCGGACTTCTCGTTCCGGCGCACTATGCCGCGGAGCCCTGGAAGATCCATTCAGTCGATGGGCTCAGCTACTTCGACGAACCGATGCGCGGCCAGCTCAACGCACTCAACCGTCGCAAGGCGCTGCCGCGCGGTGGAAAGATCGACTACGACATCGACGGCAAAGCGGTCGGCAATTGGTTTTTAGCCGGGACGAAGGGATACGGCGGTGCGACTGGAACTACGGCCACTGCGTCGTATTGGGCCGGTCACTTGTCACTTGTGTACGGTCACATCGATCCGGCGCTTGTTTTGGTTACGATGGGCATGCCCGACGGGAGCTCACGGCAATGGCCGGTTAGAGGAAATGGCCCCGATCCGGCCACGGTCGACGCATCGAGCGGCGTCGTGAAATACGAAGGCCAGCAATCCCGTGGAGATTCGGTCGCCAGGAACGCGAACGCTCCGCTGGACGGTGTGTTGCTCGTGCAAGTCCTACCGAATCGTCAGCGCGTTCAGTACTTCCCCGGTCTCGACGCGACGCGGGTGACCGGGTTCGATGTCGCGGCGAAGCTCTATGAGCGGTAATTGCACAACTATCGGACGTAAACCCGCGAACCCGACGTAAAGCCGGACACACCAGCATGCGAGTTGAACCAGTCGATCCTTAGCCGAGCGTGAGGTGACCCTCTCGAGCAACTGAGAGCGCAGCGGCTCGGGATACTGCTCGATCGGGTGCTGCTCGTGCAAATACTCTTCGATGTAGCGCGCGGGGGAAATCCAATTGTGCTGGACATCATTGTTGGTGAGTCCAAAGTCCACTCCTTCGGGATAGAACATTGTCGCGACGACCTGTCCCGCGGTTATCCTGGTGCCGCGTGAGAGACCGGCCGCGGGAGTGACGTGGCCGAAATGGAAGGTCAAGCCCGGACTTCCATCAGGTTGCACAACATCGAATCGAACAAAGCCGTCTGCGGCTGGGTCGAGGTCGCGCACCACGGCATGCATCGGAGCGAGCAACGTGCGCCGTTCCCTAATGCATGGACGAGTGCTTTTGAGGACGAAGTAATCGTCGCACGTCAGTAGGAGTGCGGGTCGGAAACGGTTTGTTGTGGAAACCGATCGGTGTAATCCGCGCAATGAGATTTACTGGGAGCGGCGACACACTAAAATGCGGCCCGGGCCCGAGCCGCGAGCCTGGACCCGAACTGTCCGACGTACAGGCAACGCAAGCGACAGCGAGGAAGGTACTCAGAGTCCGGGAGGGGACAGGAGGCATAAGTAACTCGCTAGTATTGAATCATCGTTAGGCAACCTGTACCGCGACCTCCGTTGCGGCAGGCTCGAGGAAGCGCGCCAGCTCCTCTCCTTCTGCTTCCACCTGTTCGCGCGTCGCCTTTGTCAGTTTCACAAACGGCTGGACCACTACAGTGGCTACGCCCTTCTTGCTTTCGATGCTCCAGGCGCCGGCGACAGTACCATCGACGAGCAACGTCGCCGCGACGCGCAGGCCGGGCAAATAGACATGCTTCCTGTTCGCATCGGCGACGACGCGCGTGCGATCCTCATGGCCGAGCAGGATATTGTCGAACTCCGGCAGGAAGCGCACCGGCGCTTCGGTCTCCGCATCGGGACGCGGCGCCTTCGGCAGATCGAACAGCTCGCGCCCGCGTTCGTCGCGGAACGTCACGAGCTTTGGACGCAGCCGCTCGAACGCATCACGCAATCGCGCGAGGCCTGACCACGTCTGCGCATCTGTGACCGACGCCGGGCCGAACGCCGCGAGATAGCGCAGCAAAAGCTCGTCCGGACTTTCGTCGCTCGAGATTTTGGTGCCTAACCACTCCTCAGCGAGCGTGAAGTCAGCTGCTGATGCATAGCCCCAGCCGCTCGCGTCAGGCACCTGCAGCAGCGGCACGTGCAGGCGAGCCGCGTATCCCATCGCACGTTCGTCACCCTTGGGGAATTTCTTGATCAGGTGCTGGCGCACGGGCTCGAACCCCGTCGGCCCTTTCGCGAAGACCTCGCGTGCCGCGGTGGTCACCGAATCGAGGTCGAATCCCTTCATGCGATCGCGCAGGATCGCCTGCATTCCCGCCGAGAGCGCCGGCTGCACCGCGCCGCGAAAGCGAGCGTAATCCCTGGCGCTCATTACGTGCAGCGTGCCGCGCAGGTGCGTCCCACGTACAGCCTTGCGAGACGTGAAGAGCGCGGTGAGATCAGCGCGCTCGAAGGCCTGCACGCGCGTCCAGAGTCCGACGTACGGCGGGCGCGCGAGCTGCGCCTGCATCGCAACGAGGCGCTCGATCGCGCCTAACGCGGAGATCTTCTCGCGCTCGAGCAGCATCTGTCGCGCTAGGGTCGCGCGATTCAGCTGTACTCGAGTTATCGTCGCGCTAGGCCCTGTTTTGGCGACTTTCACAGAGCCCAAACGTAGAGGCGAAGTCGCTTCGCCTCTACTAGTCTGGAATGATCTGTACGCCGATGCCGAAAAAGGCGAGAAAAGCGGCAAGCTCTGTGGCCGACGCGGGGCGCAGCTGATTCTTGCCGCCGTCAGTCGTGATGAAGTACCCGCCGCCGCCGTGCACAATCTCGATGAATCCGAAGCGACTCACCACGGCAGTCCCGCGCTCCAACTCGGCGAAGAGCGGGCGACCCGGTAATTCACCTGTAGCGTTCTGCCATCCATCGCGGCGCGCGTCGACGAAGCTCACGAACATCGCGATGGAATCCGAGCGAGTCACGGCGAGCGGTGGAAGCCCACGCCTCGTGTCTTCCCAGGCGCGCAACACGACTCGCGTTATGCCGTCGAGCGAGCGCGGCCCGGTCAATGCCGATGACCCGCACGCCGCGGCGAGACAGCTGCCTAACACGAAAAGAATACCACGATAACGCTTCATGTGACCGACTCCTTCGATGCTGATTTCATGGATGTAAACCCAGAACAAGCACTCTCGGTAACCGACACGAATCGCGTTCCAAACCCCTACCAGTCGAGACCTCACAGCCGCAGCTTCTGACAAATCGTGAACACACAGGCGAGCGAACCAACCACTGGCGCAGCAGCGAACGGAAGAGTCTTGGCCTTGGCGATTGCGCTCGCGTTTATGCTCAGCGCGTTCGCGCTTTTCAGCCGGCAAAACGCGAAGCTCGCTGCGACGTTCATCGGTGCAGGTACGGTTCTACTCATATGGAGCCTATTTCTTCACGCGTCGGCGCGTCGCGCTCACAGAACCCTAACAATCGTCTTCGATGTACGCCGGCAGCACTGGCTACAGGCCTGTGCGCAGGGATCGGTGCTGCTGTACTGGGGATGGCACGCGCGCATCGTGTACACGTTCCTTCCGTTCATCGTCGCGCAGCTGATTTTCGCGTACGCGTTCGATGCGCTATTGCAATTGTCGCGCAGAGATCGATACGCGTTGGGGTTCGGCGCATTCCCGATCATCTTCAGCATCAATCTCTTCCTCTGGTTCAGACTCGATTGGTTCTATCTGCAGTTCGCGATGATTGCGGTCGGTTATCTCGCGAAGGAATTGATCCGCTGGAATCGCGACGGCCGCTCGGCGCACATCTTCAATCCCTCCTCGTTCCCGCTCGCCGTCGCCGCAGTCGCGCTGTTGCTCACGGGGAAATCGAACATCACGTACGGATACATCATCGCGAACACGCAGTTCGATACACACTTCATGTATCCGGTGATTTTTCTCGTCGCGCTGCCAGGGCAGATCTTTTTTGGTGTCGCGCGAATGACATTGGCGGCCGTGGTCACGTTGTACACGATCAGTCTCGTCTACTTCGCGACGACAGGGACGTATCTGTTCTACGACACGCACATCCCCGTTCCCGTTTTCCTGGGGATGCATCTGCTGTTCACAGATCCGTCGACATCACCGCGCGGTGAACTGGGACGCCTCATGTTCGGCATGCTGTACGCCGTCGGCACGGCGCTGTGTTTTGTGCTTTTGAGCGCCTCGGGCGTGCCGACGTTCTATGACAAGTTGTTCCCGGTGCCGCTCATGAATCTCATGGTCCGCGGCATCGATCGCCTAACGAGGCAAGGCGGACTCGCGGCACTGGATCCGGCGCGGCTCGGCCGGACGCTGTCGCCGCGGGCGCGCAACGCGGCGTTCACTGCGCTGTGGGCCGTGCTGTTCGCTGGGCTGTACAGCGTTCAAGGAGTGGGGGACAAGCACCCTGGGCAGTACTTGCCCTTCTGGCAACAGGCATGTCAGGTAGGGAACGAGCGGGCCTGCAGATATGCGGCGAATCTCATGGTCGTGTACTGCAACAGCGGATCTGGGTGGGCGTGCAATGAAGTGGGGATCCGGCGGCTCGAGTCAGGGCAATCGGGAGAATCAGAGTTCGAACGGGGCTGTGACCTGCGGTTTGCGCCGGCCTGCACGAATCTGAAGCGAACGCCTAACGCGGCCGAGCCGACGGCTCGAGACAAGCCGCCGTTGGCTGAGTTGCCACTCGTTTTGAGAGGCACGAAGCCGCCGTTACGAGAGAGGGATCCGGCGAAGCTATACGCGATAGCGTGCGAGCAAGGGTGGAAGGAGCTGTGCGGGTAGTTCAAACAAGGAGGCTTTGAGTACCCAGTTCTCGAGTACTGCGACTTGAGGACTGGTAGCTCGCCTGCGCAGCGATACGGTGAGCGACGCGAAGAAATGATGATGGATCTCGGCAGCAGCCGCTCATCGTGGATGAGTGCAGAATCATCGGAATCTGATTGTATGGCAGAAGGCGCATGCGCTTTCTGTTCGCATCTACGGCGTCGCGCGCCGCGTCGCCCGTGTAGATCGTGCAGGGCTCGAATCTCAAATTCGTCGTGCGGGTCGATCCATTCCGGCTAACATCGCAGAAGGCTGCAGTCGGTCGAGCAATCGAGACTTCGCGAACTTTTTGCAGATTGCAATCGCATCAGCTTCGGAGCTCGAGGATCATCTCCACTTCGCGACGATGTTGATCTGCTCTTCTCTGACGAGGCGGCACTACTTCGCGAGCAAACCAGACCTTCGCCCTAGTGCCCCCGGTACTGGTTCACCGGCGGTTCCCCGGGCGGATCCGACCCCGGTCCCTTCCCAAACCCCTTCGTCCCGAGGAACGCGGCGACAATCGCCACTCCCACACCGACCACGATGTACGTTCGGCCGCGCGATAGACGGCGCTCGTCGATCGACTCGACGTATCCTCGGCTCACCCTAACGCGAACACTGTCGGCCGGCATCGGACGTCCGCGGATTTGCGTCACGCTGGACGCCGTCACGACCATGACATCGCCCTCGACGGCCGTGAGTCGGCCCTCGACCCGAGCCACGCCCGGGCCGAGCTGCTCACGCAGCCCGACCCGGCCCTCGTCATTGATATCGAAGCCTACCTGCGATCCGACCGTCGGCGTCGAGCGAACCGGAATGTATTGGTAGCACGCCGACAATAATTGAACCGCTGCAAGCAGGACGGCGACATGCCGTCTTTCCTTCCACTGCATAGACATCAGCGCAAATTCGGATTCGACTGCATCTCGTTCTCGCTGATCGGAATGCACTTATCCCGGCCATCGAGGAAAGTGTTTTTGATCGGCGCGGCCTCCGCGTTCCACCGTCGCAGATCCCAGAAGCGCCGGTTTTCCAGCCACAGGACCGCGCCGCGCTCCTTCTGCAGAATCGGCCACGCCTCCGCCGCCGTTGCAATCCCCGTAATCGCTGGTAGCGGAGTTGCCGCCGTGCTGTAGAACGCGCGCTGCTGGTTGATCAGCGTCATCGCGCCCGCCACGTCATTTGCGCGCAGCGCGGCTTCGGCCCGCAGCATCAGCATCTCGGTGCCCTTCACCATGGCGATGTCGGCACCGAGTCCGTTGTGCTTTCGCTGACGGAAGAACGGCGTGCGACCGTTCTGCCCGTTTTGAATCGCGCCGCTGGAGGTTTTTACGGTGTCCCACGGAACTCGCGGGTCTTTAAAAACCGTCGCCCACTGCGTGTTGTAGACAGTGTATTCCAATCGATTGTTCGTCTCGAACACGAGGTCGTTGTTTTCCGCGCCCGTATTCGTGGAGAATAAGGCGTTGAACACGTAACTCGTCGGAACCTGCTGCGCGTCAGTCACGGCTTCGGCCCACTTCCCCTGCCACGCGCGCGCCGACGCGCGGCCGCCGTACGCGACGCGCAGTAAAGAATCGCGGATTGCACCCGTTAGAGCAGTGGCGATGCCTATCGCGGCGGTGAAATGAGTCTCGGCTCGCGCGAAGTGAGTCTTGAAGTCTTCGGACGGGCCGCCGTCGAACACGGCATTGCACGTCAGCTCGCCTAACATGCGATTGGCGAGTCCGGCGTAGATGTACGCGCGCGCGCTCAGGTTGTTCGTATTGAAGCCCGCATCGAGCACCGTCTTCATGCGTTCGATACCGGCTTCAGCGACCCAACGCGCGCGATGCATGTCACCCCAGATCCCGTTCACGAGATCCGGACGGATGACTCCGCGATTGAACAGCCCTTCGTTCGCGTAGCTACCGCCATGATACAGCTCGTCTGCCATGATCGCGGTCTCTTGCGTGGTGCCGTCCATCGCACGCGAGAGATCGAATGACATTCCGGTAACCAGCCCGGCGAGCGCGGTTGACGCGTTGAGCGACTCGTCGGACTGGGGACCAGGGTTGGAAACTTCCAGCATACCGCACGCCGACAGACCGGCTAGGAGACCGCCTAACGCCGCGCGGCGCAGATATCGAATCAATGTCATGATCGTCATCTCCGAAGCGCGTTACCAGTTGAGCCTGAAAGCGAGCGTGAACGAGCGTAGCTGCGGCAGCTGATAGTACTCCCGCCGCGCCGTCTGGCTGTCGCTCTGGTCGGCCGATTCAGGATCCAGTCCCGAGTAATCCGTCTTCAGCCACAGGTTCCTTCCGGACAGCGTGACTGTTCCGGCGTTGAAGCCGCGCAGCAAGCGAGTCGGCAGGTTGTAGCTGACGCTCACGTGACGCAGCCGGAAGAAGTCCGTCGGCTCGAGGAAGTAATCCGAGAGCTGGATCGTGCGATCGATGGCGCAGCGTGCTCTCTCCAACGCCGTGTAGTTGGCGATGGGCCCTGAGTTTCCTTTGACAGCCGCGGCGAGCGCCTTCTGCACATCGTAGCACGGGCGCCAGACGCCACGGTTGGCGTTCTGGTAGCCAACGTAGTTGATGTTCCATCCCCCGTACTGGAACTCGCCTAACGCGTCGATCGTCACCTGATTGAACAGGGTGAGCGTTGTGCCGAGCCCGGTGATCTTGTCGGGGAAGGTCGGGCCCACGAACACGTTCGTGTCGGTGGGAGCCGGGTTCTCTTTCGCGTTAGGGTTCGTGAGTTTCTTCGCGAAGAGTGAATACACCGGGTACCCCTTGCGCACTTCAGTGAGCGTCCCGATTGCGATCGACGGCTCGTCGCCGAGATCGGTCGCCTCGCTCTTGATGCCCGTGTAGTTGATGCGTCCGCGCCAATCGACTTTCTCGCTGCGGATGATACCGGCGTCGAACTTTATCTCGAGGCCCTTGTTCTGAATCTCGCCGACGTTCTCGAGCTGCCGGTTCAGAAATCCCTGCGACGGCGGATAGCGCACCTGAATCAGTGCGTCCGACGTCACGGTGTTGAAGTACGTCAGGTCAACGCCAAACCGGCCGGCGTACGCGCTCGTCTCGAAGCCAAGCTCGAGCTCGCGCGTGCGCTCCGGACCAAGTGTTGGATTGCCCAGCTGCGACGGAGTGAACCCGGGCTTCGCTTCGTCGCCGGCAATCGGCGTCCAGGTACGCACCGCATCGAACGCGCCAGGTGCCTTGCCGGATTCGCCAATAGCGCCACGCACTTTAAAGGTCTCGATTTGCTTGGGCCAGAAGTCGTGGTCCGACAGCACATACGCGAGACCGATTTTGGGATAGGTCTGCAGGCCGAAATCCTCGCCGAAGGCGCTGTTGCCGTCGATGCGCACACCTAACGTGAGGAAGGCACGGTCACGCCAGGAGAGCTGCTGCTGCGCGAAGAGCCCGGCATTTACGACCTTGCGCCGAGTGTCGGTGCCGACTGTGCGTCGCGCGGCACTCGTTATCGTCGGCTCGCCAGGACCGGCGAAGTCGTCGGCCTGTGTGTTCTTGTTGTTGAGCGCGTCCTGGAACAGCTGACCGCCGAAAGACGTGTTCGACAGCCACGCCGCGCCGAGTTGCTTGCGCAGCGTCGACGCGTAATCGATCGAGAGGAAGCGGCGGATATAGTCGCCCTGAGACAGCGAGCCGAGCGGGCTGCGCGGATGTCCGTATGGAATGAGCGAGCGGTTTTCCTGGCCGTTGTAATCGAGGCCAACCGAGAGGCGGTTGGTCCACGATTCGATCGGTGAGTAGTTGACCGTTAGGCCCGAGATGTAGTGGTCGCTGCGGGTAAACGTTTGGATGAGCAGCGTATTGATGTTGGCCATGCAGTTGGTGATGCCGGTGCTGCAACCGCCGCCGCGGAAGTTCCCCGCCAACCCTCGGCCGACGTTGAGGAGGAACCCGTTCGCGAGGTTCCCGTCAGGCACCCACTGGATCTTGCCGCGCTGATACGAAGAGTTGAGGCCAATCTCGAGATAGGGACGCGGCCGGAATGAGAAGTTGCCGCGGAATCCGCCCGTCGTGTTCCGGCTTGTCGGGATCGCTCCTTCCTCGTCGCTCAGATTCGCACCCATGTAGTACTGCATGAGATCGCTGCCGCCCGCGACCGACGCGTTATAGCGCTGCACCTGACCGGTGCGGATCCACTTGTTGCTACCAGGGCAGGTGGGGTCCTCGAATGGGACCTCGTTGCCTAACGTGGCTGCGTTTGTAATGTCGATGCCGAACATGAGCGGGCCACGGCACTGCTTGAGCCACACCGCCGCCGGATCGCCATGCACGCTCATGGACTCGAGGTCGTTCGTGCCGAACGCAACCTCGCTCGTCCAACGCGGTGCGCCGGCCTGGCCGCGTTTTGTGAAGATCTGAATCACGCCACCAGACGCTTCGGTGCCGTACAGCGTTGTGGCCGCCGCTCCCTTCACGATTTCAACGCGGTCTATATCCTCGGCTCTGATATCATTCAACGGCAGCGTATTCTGCCGCGCGTTAGGTACGTTGGACGTATTGCCGCTGAAAATGCGCACGCCGTCCACGTAGATGATCGGATTGTTGCCCTGCGAGATGCTGTTGTTCCCGCGCAGCTTGATGACGCCGCCCGCGCCGGGCTGGCCCGAGTTCGCCAGCACTGTCACACCCGGCGACTGCGCCGCGAGCATCTGTTGTGTGCTGACCACCGGGGCATTCTCGAGCTGCGTCGCCGAGATCGTCGACATTGAGGTCGAGATCTCTTTCTTGCGCATCTCACCTGTCGCCGTCACGACAACCTGCTCCAGGGCGACTGGCGCTTCGCGGATGGAGAAGTTGAGCGTCGCGGTTTGCCCGGCCACAACAGTGACTTGCTGCGTGGACGGGGCGAAGCCGAGTCGCTGCACGCGCACCTGACGCGGCCCGGCAGGGACACCCGTTAGGCGAAAGTCGCCGACGTCATTGGTTTGTGTCCCGAGAGGGAGTCCCACAATCCCGACCTGGGCTTGTGGAAGTGGCCGGCCGATTCCCTCTACCGTCACTTTCCCGGTGATCACCCCCGTGTTCTGGGCGATGAGCGGGAGCGGTGCGGCAAGCAGGGAAATGGCCAGGACGGGAAGCAGCTGACAAGACCGAGGGTGCATAGAACGCTCCGTCTTCGGATGGTACGTGGGATTTCCTGCTGTGGGCGGAATCCCGTGGGGCCGGACGGGGGACAGTACAGCTAGCCTACGGTATGTATACAAATGATGCAATGCTCCCGTTGAACGCCGGCGGCGCAGCCGACTGTAAGGCCGCAGCGAGGCTTGACGACTGCGGCGACGGCGCGCCTTAGTTACCGAGCACACTCCCACCTTCCTCCCAACCCCCACTCTCAGAGCCGCGTATCGCGTGAAGCCTCCGTCCCTCACTATCGGCGTCGAAGAGGAGTATCAGATCATCGACCCGAAGACGCGTGAACTGCAGTCGTACATCACGCAGATCCTGGAAGCCGACCACATCATCATGGGTCAGGTCAAACCGGAACTGCACCAGTCGATCGTCGAGGTCGGAACGACCGTTTGTCATACGCCGGCGGAGGTGCGCGATCAGCTGATCGCCTTGCGACGCGGCGTGATGGAGCTGGCGGGGCGGCGCGGGCTCAAGATTGCTGCGGCGGGGACGCATCCGTTTTCGCACTGGGCTAATCAGGAGATCACTCCGCTCGAGCGCTACATCGGTACTCGTCAGGCGATGGCGCAGTTGGCGCAGCAGTTGTTGATCTTCGGGACGCACGTGCATATCGGCATCGAGGATCGCGAGTTTCTTGTCGATGCGTGCAACGTCGCTCGTTATGTGCTGCCGCACATCCTGTGTCTCTCGACCAGCTCGCCGTTCTGGATCGGTCGCGACACTGGCCTCAAGTCATATAGAAGTGCTGTGTTTCGCGCCTTTCCGCGCACGGGTGTTCCGCCGTACATCCATTCGTGGGCCGCGTTCGAGCACTACATCGAGACGTTGATCGCGACCGGCTGCATCGTCGACGGCTCCAAGGTCTGGTGGGACGCTCGCCCGCACATGAAGTACCCGACGCTCGAATTCCGCGTGTGTGACGTGTGCACGCGAGTCGACGAAGCGGTGTGCATCGCGGCGATTCTGCAGGCGCTGGTTTTCAAGCTGTGGAAGATGCGCCGCGACAACGTGACGTTCCGGATCTACCCGGCGGAGCTGATCGAAGAGAACAAGTGGCGCGCCGTGCGATATGGCTTGGATGGAAAGCTGATCGACTTCGGGAAAGAGGTCGAGCTTCCCGCGGCAGACCTGATCCGTGAGTTCATCGAGTGGTTCCTAGGCGATGTGCTCGACGAGTTAGGCAGCCGCAAAGAGGTAGAATACGCGCTCAAAATCATTGATGGGGGGACGAGCGCGGACCGGCAACTGGCGACGTACCGCAAGACCGGCGACCTAACGAGCGTGGTTGATCAATTGGTGCGCGAGACGGAGGAAGGGGTCTTTCCGCAGCCGACTGTCGCGGAGGAATCGCAGATGCGAGCGCCGGTATCGAGTTATCGGGCACCGGTGGAAGAACAAGCATCCTTGTAGCCGGGCAAGATCAAAACAGGGAGCTTTCGGTACTCAGTTTTCGAGTGCTGAGTCCTCAGGACACGTGGGCTGCCCGTTCGGCGCTCTTCGCCGCACTCATCTCATACTGATGGCGGTGTAGAGATGAGAAGGGGCACGCCAACGGTCCTCGCGACAGGGCACTCGAAAACTGAGCACGCGAAGCTCCTTTTTCACATGCAAGGATGCTCGCCACCGCTTTACTATTCTTCGACTTACTCAGTCTAGAGGATATGCGCCCGATTATCGGAGTTACGACTCAAACCCTGCAGGCTATAGATGGGATTCCGCCGCTCCTGCCACACTCGGTGGTCATGAACGAGCGGTACTACAGGGCTGCCGCGCAGGCTGGCGGCGTGCCCGTGCTGGTTCCCTTGCTGGACAACGATCTCGAGACGCTGCGGGCTGTTTATGATGCGCTGGACGGCGTGCTCATTCCCGGCGGCGTGGACATGGATCCTGCGACCTTCGGCGAAGAGCCGCATCCAAAACTCGGCCGAGTGGACGAGGCGCGCGACGTCGTGGAGATGCAGCTGGCGCGCTGGGCGATCGCGGACGGCAAGCCGCTGCTCGGTCTGTGCCGCGGTCTGCAGGTCATCAACGTCACGTTAGGCGGCACGCTGTATCAGGACCTCGAAGATCAATATCCCGACGGGATCAAACACGATTACTTCCCGACGTACGGATTCCAGCGCGATCTCCTGGCGCATGACGTGTCAGTGACGGCGGGATCTCGGCTGCGCGACGTGCTGGCACGCGACAGCATCAAGGTCAATTCGATGCATCATCAGGGGATCAAGACCCTGGCGCCGAAGCTGGTCGCGAGCGCCGTTGCGCCCGATGGCCTTGTCGAAGCGGTGGAGCTACCCGGTGCGCCGTTCTGTGTCGGAGTGCAGTGGCATCCGGAAGTGTTTGATATGGTGAATCCGGATACGAAGCATGTGTTTAGTGAGTTTGTGGCAGCGGCGTCGCGGTATAGGGGAGAGTAGAGAATCAAAACAGGGAGCTTAGAGTAATCAGTCTCCAGTGCGGAGTCTCCAGAGTTCGATATGAATCAAGTCATTCTGGACACTCTGCACTCGCGACTGATCGCTCGAAGCTCCCTGTTTATGCTTGCGGCTCGAAAGTGGTGCCCAGCGACGATTCTCGTAGCATCCCTGGCGTGCACCCGCGGTCTAGAGTGGATCCAGGACGCGCCTAACGCCGTTGCCGTGACGACCAGCGGTTCCTGGGCGAGCATGATTTACCTCGCCCGGACCGATAGCGGCATGATCGCGATCGACCTTGGTTGGATGGGCGCTGCAGCCGCACTACAACGCGGGACGCGCCGCCTTGACGCAAAGCCGTCGGACGTGCGTTTCGCGTTCATCACACATGCGCATCGTGATCACATCGGCGGGTGGCCTAACGTGCGCGCCGCGCGCTTCGTGCTCGGTCTTCCGGAGCTGCCGTATTTCATGGGCACGGCGCAGTACCAGGGACTGGTGCCCAGCAGTGCCGAGCGGGTCAGCGTCACCGAGCGTCCGAAGAGCAGCGACATCGCCTTCATCGGCATCAGTCAGGACACGTCATTTGTGTTAGGCAGCGACACGCTGTGGGCGTTCGTCGTGCCAGGGCATACGCCAGGCAGCACGGTGTATCTCTTTCGCGGGATCCTCTTTGGCGGTGACGCCGTGAATTACCGACCATTCACCGGTTTCCAGGGCGCGCGGCCGGAGATGTCGGATGATCCGGCTCAGAGCCGCGCCAGCATAACGGCGCTCTGGCAGCGCGTCGATACGTTGCGAGTCAAGTTCATCTGCAGCGCCCACGCGAAATGCGCGCGAAATAGTGATGAGCTGCGGCGGGCTCTGGCGAAATAAGTTGTCACAACGGCAAGCGGTTACTTGTTCCAAAGCGTCGGCTTCCTGGAATGCGCTCGTGCCCAGCCTTGCCACTCGTTTCGCGATTGCCTGCACGCTCTCTGTTGCACTACCGCTCACGCTCGAGGCTCAGGAGCAAGCGCCATATCTCCGCGACCGCGGCACGGGCATGGCGACGTCGATGTTCGGCACCTACGTGCGCAAAGGCGAGTTGCGACTGTACCCGTTCTTCGAGTGGTATGCTGACCACAACCTCGAGTACAAGCCTGAAGAGTTCGGACAGCTGGGAGGCGAGGACTATCGTGGCCGCTATCGCGCGTCCGAAGGACTGGTTTCATTGGCTACGGCCTAACGGACAATCTCGCGCTGGAACTGGAGGTCGCCGCAATCAGCGCGGAGCTGCGGAAGGCGCCTAACGATCCGTCGACGCTGACGAGTCGTGTCAAGGAGTCCGGGCTGGGCGACGTGGAAGGATAGATTCGCTATCGCTTCCAGCGCGAAACAGCGATGCGTCCGGAGCTGTTCACGTATTTCGAGACCGTGTTTCCGCTGCAGAAGAACAAAGATCTGATCGGGACGCCGGCGTGGGAATACAAGCTTGGCTTCGGCCTAACGCGGGGCAAGCCGTCCGGCACGTACACGTTTCGATTGGGGATTGAGTGGGACGGCGAGGACAAGAAATTCGACGCCGGCGAGTATGCGCTGGAGTACTTGCGGCGCTTCTCGAGCAAATGGCGCTACTTCTCGATGATCGAGGGGAATCAGCTGGATGAAGTGGATTTCGTGAACGAGATCCGGTGGCACTTTCATCCGCGCGCGTACCTGATATCAGTCCGGAGGTCGGGATCATGTTCAGATAAGATTAAAGCGGGAACGCAGATAACACGGAAACAGTCTCAGATAAACGCAGATACAGAACGCTGTTACCAAAAGCAAAATCTGCGTCCATCCGCGTTAGTTTCTGCGTCCATCTGCGATCGCGCTTTGGGTACTGGCGAGCCGATCAGAGGCTAAGGGGCCCGGACGGTGATCGCGCGCAGCTCGCGATCCGTCAGCCTAACGCTATCTGCGCGCACGGCACGCTTGCGATCTGCGTCGAGCAGCAGAATCGGGAGCAGGATCTGTGAAGGAACGCCGCAGAAGGTCGCCCCGCCGTACTGATCGGTCTGGCTGTCTGCGTAGTGCAGCTGCGACCTGATGTGTGAGGCGCTCATGTCCATGACCTGGTTCCACGTGAGGCGCAGGAACTGGAAGGAGACCGGACGGCCGCTCTTGTCGATCAGGTTAATTCGCACGTCCGCTGAATCGAGCGCTTGCGAATGTGAGGGGCACAATCTCGACCGGAGCTCTCGCGTGCGCGGCGCGCTGAGCTGGAGCTGCGACACCAATCCTTCGGGCAACGTCACCTCCGCATCTGCGGCAAAGACGCCGAATGCACGATACGCCGGATGCTCCACAATGACGTTGAACGTTCCAGGCACGACGCCTTCGATGCGATACACGCCGCGGGCATCGGTGATCGACTTGTAGGGCGTGCCGCTGAGCTGCACTACGGCGCCGCCGAGCGGGCCGCCTAACGAGTCGGTCACTATGCCGTTGAGCGCTGAGCGCTTCGTCTGATCCAGCATCGTCTCCGTCGTCACGTTCCCGCCTTCCTCGCGCAGGACATATCCGATTCTGCGAACGAAAATGTTGGGCGTGGCACCAGATACAGTGACCGGAGTGCTCGCCCTTCCACCATGCGGAATGCGGATGAACCAGCGGCGCACCACCCAGGCTCCATTCGTCAGCTTTTCGAAGTGCACCTCGCCATCAGCGAAGGTGTCGTCAGGCAGATCGCCGGTGTTCACGAACTTGAACTCAACCAGCTTGAGCTCGAAGGTGCGCCCATCCAACCACATCGTGCCTTCGATATCGCTCAGGCGACGGCCGGGAGCCGGTGCGAAAGATAATCCCATCAATCCACGCCGCTGCCGCGACGGACCTGCGAGGCGGAAGCAGTGATCGCTCACGAATGCATCGGAAAGGAGAACGTCAGCATCCGGAGCGAAATACGTCTTCTCATTTCTTTCATCGACCGTGACGTATCCTCGTGTTGACAACGAGTCGGCATCAACCGCGCGGAAGGGCTTGTCCATGACGCCCTCGATCTGGCGTCCTTCCTCCTTAAGCACCCTGCGCGTTTTGGGATCGAGCTCGCGGATATAGCGCGACACGGTTCCGCGAAAGAGCCGCTCGCGCAGCGAGATGCGAGTCGCCGACAGCGCGGTTCGCGCCTCCTCCCAAAGCGCGCCGATGCGCGGGGCGTCCGCCGTCGCGCCGCTACAAGTTGTGAGTCCGCTGACAACGACCTCCGGTAGCGTGTACGCGAGGCCTTGGACCGTGATGTCCAGCAGCTGCGTTTCGCCTAACGCGAGTTCGATGCTCCGGCTCACGAAGCGTCGCACGCCGATGCGCTTGGCCTCGACCTGATACGTCCCCGCCACCGGTGCGCGTAGCGCATAGCGCCCCTGCGGATCACTCAGCGTGCTCACGGACTGCGCGCGCGTGCGCGGGTCGATGAGCGAAACAAGCACGCCGCCGACAGCGCTCCCCGAGCCGCTCTCTGTCACACGCCCGCGCACGATCTGCGCGCCAACCAGCGCCGGAAAACTAGTTAGGCAAGCGAAGACCGTCGCATGATATGCACGCCACATACGAACGCTCACCTGGTGCCGTTCCAACGACCGACACCGTTGACGAGGCCGCGCCACGCGAAAAGTTGGAGCGGCACTAGAAGTACAGCCGCCGCCGCGGCGCGCGGCGTCTGCGAACGCCCATGGAACCGAGTAGTGCGCCCAGGAGGCCTCGGGCCACGGTGTTCGCCACGCTGCGCGCCACCGGCGACTTGAGAATCTGCTCGAAAGTACCCGGCGGCTGCCGCGTGGTTCGCTCCCCGCGAGCGACGTCACCGGCCGCGGGCGTCCGCTCAGGCGGCGCTTCAGACTCCACGGCTGCCGCCACGCGCTCGGCGAGGATCTCGCGCGCGCTCTCGCGGTCGACAGTCTGCGCGTATTCGCGAACTTGCTCCGAGCTGGCGAGGCGCTGCTGCAGCTCGGCGTCTGTCAGAGGTCCCATTCGCGACGACGGCGGGATCATGCGCGTCGCGAACGGCGGCGTGGGGACGCCGGAAGATCCGAGGACAGTGACCAGTGCCTCGCCGATACCTAACGAGGAGAGCGTCTGCTCGATGTCGTAGAACGGCGTCTTGGGGTAGGTACGAGCCGCGGAGCGCAGCGCCTTCTCATCGTCCGGCGTGAAGGCGCGCAACGCGTGCTGGACGCGATGACCCAGCTGACCCAGGACCGCCTGCGGAACGTCTCGCGGGTTCTGTGTTATGAAAAACACGCCGATTCCCTTGGAGCGCACAAGCCTAACGACTTGCTCGATCTGCTCCAGCAGCACGTCGCTGGCGTTGTCGAAGAGCAGGTGCGCTTCGTCGAAGAAGAACACCAGCTTGGGTTTGTCGACATCTCCGACTTCAGGTAGCTCGTTGTATAACGTGGCGAGCATCCAGAGCATGAACGTGCTGAAGAGCGCAGGACGCTGCTGCACATCCTGCAGCTCGAGGACCGTTATGAGCCCGCGACCATCGCCGTCGCCCTCCAACAGATCGTCGAGATCGAACGCCGGCTCGCCGAAAAACGACTCGGCGCCCTGCCGTTCCAGCTCGATCATGTCGCGCAGCAACACACCAACGGTTGCTTGGGACATCCCGCCGTATCCTTTGAGCTCGCCTGCGCCGTCTTCAGCGAGGTACTGCAGAACCGCACGCAGGTCCGGGAAGTCGAGCAGCAGGAGACCTTTGTCGTCGCAGTACTTGAATACCATGCTGAGCACGCTCGACTGCGTCTCGTTGAGCCCCAACACCTTGGCGAGGAGCAACGGCCCAAAGGACGACACGGTGGCGCGCAGCTGCGCCCCTTTCACCCCCGTTAGGCTCAAGTACTCGACGGGGAAGGATGTCGGCATCCACCTGTAGCCCGTATCCTGCGCGCGCGTGCTGACTTTCTCGTTAGGTTCGCCGGCCGCGCCGATGCCGGAGACGTCGCCCTTGACGTCGGCCAGAAACACAGGAACGCCAGCCGCCGACAGCTGCTCCGCCATCAGCTGCAACGACTTGGTTTTCCCCGTACCGGTCGCTCCCGCGATGAGGCCGTGGCGGTTCATCATCGCCAGCGGTATGCGAACGATCGGCTCGGGGTGACATTCGCCACTGTGTACGACGGCACCCAGGGTGATGCCTGGTTTATCGGCGGGGAACGCGCTTCGTGCGGCTGTGATTACTGACTGATCCACAAAGCGAGGTCACAGGTCAGAGGTCAAGGGATATAGCCGCGGTAAACGAGCGTAACTAGCCCGGCTAGATAGCGAAGCTTCACGCGGCCTTCACGCCGGCGTAATCGAGGCGACACGGCCGCGTCATCCGTCGGCAGTAGCGTGCGCGAGCAGCTCCATCCTGAGAAGCTCACATGCTCGGCACGCTACTCGAATCACGCAAACGGTCTCCACGACGCCGCGCAGCGACCGCGGTGAGTGGCATCGCTCACTGCATCCTATTGATAGGACTCGTTATGACACGGCGCAGGGAACATCGGACGGCCTGAGCAAACCGGTGGCAACGAACGTCGTTTACATCGCGCCGAAAACGCCACCATTGCCGCGCACAACTCCGAGAGTGCCGATAGATGCGCCACCGAGCACCGTTGACTTCCCTGACACAATTGGCCGCGTGGAGCGCGCGAGCGTCGACATACAGCGCGCTACGCACGCGGGGTTCGCGCGCGCCGTGCAAGAACGTTTAGCCGCCCTACGATTTGTCCCGGCGCGCGTCCGCGGGCACGCTGTGCGTCAGCTGGTGGAGGAGGGCTTTCACTTCGAAGTTGTTAGGTGCTAGCGTCGTCACGGTTTCGTCTGGAAGGTTCCCTCCGTAATAGTCTTGTTGCCAGTCGTGGCGACGGAGAGCACCTCGGCTTTGTACTGGGCATTCGGGCGCAGGAAGGTGGCCGGCACCTGGAAACTCGTGACCGACGGAGCGACATCGGCGACAATCTCTCTGCCTAGCGCCTCGTCCACGACGATGACCTGAAAAGACGCGAGGCCGCCGATTGCCTTCCACGTGATGACGAGGTTCTTGGCGTCGACGAGCTCGCCATTCGAGGGCGAAAACACCGGCGCCGGCGGAAGATTGTGTGAAAGCGTCGCCGTGCCGGTCAGCCTCTCACCATCCACAGTCTTGCCGCTGAAGCCGTAAACCCCAGCCGGGATCAGCGCCAACACTTCTTCTGGAGACGGCTCCGCGCTTTCGAAGAACAGTTCGGTAATTCCGAGGTCCCGCAGCCGTCCGCGAGCATCGATGTCGACGACCCGTCGCCCGCGAGGGTCGTGGCCCTTCACCCACTCCCAGTCGGGGGCGTCGAGCAGCAGCTGCACACCCAAGTCGTCGTCGGTCGAATTGAATTCCAGGAACAGCTTGAGCTTGGCGAACGGAATCTGCGCGCCGCCCTCCGTCTCGCTGAGCACCGCTGTGCTGTCGCCGGCCTCCGACAAGGAAACAGGCGCTCCGGGAGCCTCACTGCATCCAAGGATGAGCGCTAATGCAGAAATGGCCCCGGCGCCAATCCAGGTTTGTCTCAGTCGTAACATGTTGTCCTCGCGGTAGAGCCTTCATTTCCGGGAGCCTGCGAGGCCAACAGTTTGTGACGACCTGGAGTATGCGGTCACGCATCCTAACGATTGCGGGCGAGCGCCGGTTCAGTCTCGCGCCTCAATGCGCACCTCGATTTGTTGAACGTGTCAACCTTGAGCCTGTAGCTGCCTCGCCGCGGCGCCCAGAGGAAGTCCCACGTTTCACCTGCACCCATGGTCACGCGAGCTGGTCGCTGCGTGGCCTGGTTGGCCGGGAGATCGGCGCCATCCTTGGCGACCGGGCGCCACCTAACGAGGCCAGCCGCATCGCGCAGCTCCAACGAGATCACGTCGCCCGGGTCGATATTGATGATGCGGATGCGGTGCGAAACTCCAGCGGTAAGCGGTGCGAGCGGACGCGCACCGTTGAGCTGCACCGGAGTGGTGTCGCTGATCCCCGCAACGTTGAAGAGCCACACGTGATCGCGCGCCGTGTCGCGTCGAGTGCGTTGGTCAACGACGAGCAGCGGTCCGGCCAGTCCGAGCGCGATCTGGCGTTCATCGCTGACGTGGGCGTGATAGATGAAGGTGCCGCTGCGCGGCGGCGTCATCACCGCCACAAATGAATCGTTAGGTGCAATCAGCGGCGCCACTCTCGTACCGCCGCCGCTCCCGTCGTAGTAGCTGTCCAGCTCGATGCCGTGCCAATGAACGCCTGTCGCGACCGTTAGGCGATTCACGACCGTGATAGTGACGCGCTGACCACGCACCAGCTCAAGCGCCGGTCCCGGGAAACTTGGCGCCGATGGATCCACAGCGCCTGAAGCAAACGCGTAGGGGTACGCCGCGTTGCTGTCGCTCGCCGGCCGCGTGCGCTCCCGTACGACGAGACGCAAGCGACGGGCGACCGTCGCCGGATCGGCGATGGATACAGCGCCCCGAACGGTTATCCCCATAACCAGTCATGTCGCACGCTGTCGCGACCGGCGAGGTAATCGTGCTGCCTGCCGTTCGTGTGAAATGAGTCGTGACGGTGAAAGAGCCAATTCCCCGGGCGTGTCGGCAACCAAGGGAGCGACAACGTCTCTGTCGGCCGCAGCATCTCTGTTACGACAAGCCTGCGGTGACGCGGCGCGAACAGGGTGTCGCTCTGCCACGTGCCGCGCGAATCCACCTGAAAGCAGAACCCGTGCAAGTGCATGGGGTGGTCGCCGATGTCGCCGTCGGCAGCATTGATGACCCGCATGCGCAGCGTGTCGCCGATATTGAACGCTAGGTGTTCCGTGAATGGCCAAGACTTGCCGTTCATCATCAGGACGAACCGCGTGAAGTCCGCATTGATCCAGCCATTGATCACGACCACGCGATCAGTCGCTGTCCCATTACGAGCAGTGTATCCGCGAGGTCGTTCCGCACCGCCGCGCGAATCGTCGCGCCGACTGGCGCACGGGTCAGCGGGCCGGGAACCTGCGGCGCTTTGCCTACTTCAGCGAATGCCGCCGTTTGAATGACTGGACCGGAATCCGACGCGGGATACAGGCGCGCCATCCTCGCGACGAGACTCACGCGGAGCGTGTCGCCCACGCGTTCCGGCCGGCACGCGATTGTTGTTGTCTAGCGCGGCAGGGATCGTGTCGCCGCGACTGCATGCCACCGCGACGGCGCCGACCACTATTGCCGCTCGAGCGCGTTGCATTCTCGTTAGGACGTCACATCGCGGCCTGTTTCGACGCCGCAGCCGCTGCAATGGCAGCCGACGCCCCGGCAGCGATCGCCGTTGAGCCGCGCGGCCCACTCTCGGTCGCGATGCTGACGAAGCCGGTTCCCATCTTCTTCAGCAGGTTTTGCCAGACGATGGCTCCGCTCTTTGGGTCGAGGCAGAAGATCTCGCCAGCCGCCGAGGCGAACAGCGCGTCGCCATCACAGTAGACGTTCGCCAGTCCGGACACGGAGCTGCCGGCGAATTTGACGGGGAGCTTCACTGTCCAGCGTATTTCGCCCGTTTTGCGATCGAGCGCGAGGACGGAAGTTTTGATACCGATATAGACCAACCCCGAAAGCATTCTGGCCATGCGACGCCCCGTGTCCAAAGGAGAGCGGGGACAATAGTACTGGAAACGGGGGAGTGAACAGTGCAGACTGATCGCATGTGCAACGACGTCTCGCACTCGCTCACGCGTCGCGACGCGATCAAGGCAAGCTTGGCGTCGGTCGCAGCACTCGCTGTTCTGCCGTCCGGATTTCGGCCGCTCACGTTCTTGGGCGAGGCGAATTATCTCGAGGCCGCAACGCGCGCCCGGGCGTGGCTCGCAGCGACGGCGCAACGCAGTCCACAGGGGCTCACATGGGCCGCCGATCCGCTCAATGCAAAGACCGAGTCGTATGACCTGTACAACGGCATGCCGGGCGTCGTGCTCTTTCTGCTCGAGTACGCGCACGCGACGGGCGATCGTCAGGCACTCGACGATGCAGCGGCCGCGGCGCGCCGAGTCTACTCAGCGGCGACCGGCACGACTGCGCAATCAGAAAACATGGGGCTGTACACTGGCGTAGCTGGGCAAACGTACGTGTTGCACGAGGTTTACCGCTCGACCGGCGACCGCAAGTTTCTGGATGCCGTGCAGTGGACGTTGAAGATGCTCAAGGCGTACGCGAAGCCTGCGGCGGGCGGCGCGCAATGGAGCACGACCGTCGACATCATTTCTGGCAACGCAGGCACGGGCCTAACGCTGCTGTATCTGGCGGAGAGACTGCATGACGACGAGCTCATCGACATCGCCCTCCGCGCGGCCAGGCACGTTGCGACGCTAGGCATCGAGGAGAAAGGCGGCCTCAAGTGGGCGATGAATCCGACGTTTGCGCGACGAATGCCGAACTTCTCACACGGCACGGCGGGTGTCGCGTACTTCCTCGCGACCGTCGCGGAGCGCACGAACGACGCGCAGCTTCTCGACACCGCCGCGCGCGGTGCTGCTTATCTGCAAAACGTCGCCACGCGAACTGAGAACAATGGCTGGCAGGTCTTTCATAGCGAGCCTGGCAACGAGTCGCTTTACTATCTGAGTTGGTGCCACGGTCCGGCCGGCACGGCGCGCCTGTACGAGCGGCTCGGCCGCTCGGCGAAGTACAAGGCGCTGAGGGCCGAGGTACCCCGCCTGGCCCAAGCGATCGTCGACAGCGGGGTGCCGGAGCAGAGTCCCGGCTATTGGAACAACATCAGCCAGTGCTGTGGCAACTGCGGCGTTGTGGAGTTCTTCACATCGCTGTATCGCACGACGGGCTACGAGAAACACCTCGCATTTGCCAGACGCGTGATGGACAACGCGTTAGGCAGAGCCACGGCGGACGGCGACGGCCTCAAGTGGACTCAGGCGGAGAATCGCGTCTCGCCGAACGTCGTGATCGCCCAGACCGGCTTGATGCAGGGCGCGGCGGGCGTCGGCCTGGCGCTCTTGCATCTGGACGGCGCGATGAAGGGACGCGCCGACCGCATCGTGCTGCCGGACAATCCGTGGCCCAGTGGCCTAACGAGCTAGCACGCGCCTCACCGTCTGCACGACAGCTTCGGCCGTGATGCCGAGGCCCTTGTAGATCGCCTCGTACGGGGCAGAAGCGCCGAAGCGCTCGAGCCCGACGACGGCGCCGTCGAGTCCGACCCAGCGATACCAGGACATCGGGTGCGCCGCTTCGACTGCGACGCGCTTCACGTTAGGCGGCAGAACGGCGTTGCGGTACTCATCAGGTTGCCGCGCGAAGATCTCGTGGCAGGGCATGCTCACCACACGCGCCTGAATGCCTTGCGCGGCGAGCTGCTCGCGAGCCCTGAGCGCGATCGCAACTTCGGAGCCGCTGGAGAGTAGCGCGATGTCGGGCTGACCGTCACCACCGGCCAGAACGTACCCTCCGCGCGCGGCATCTTCCTGCTTCGAGCCTAACGAGGCGCGGTCGATGAAGGCGAGCTTTTGCCGAGTGAGGGCGAGCGCGACGGGACCGCTCTTGTGCGAGAGCGCGACACGCCACGCCTCGACGACCTCGGCCGAATCCGCCGGCCGGATGAGCGTCATGTTTGGAATCGCGCGCAATGCGCTCAGATGCTCGATAGGCTGATGCGTCGGCCCGTCCTCGCCGAGGCCGATGGAATCGTGCGTGTATACATACACGACATGAACGCCCATGAGAGCTGCGAGACGAACCGACGGCCGCATGTAATCGGAGAAGATGAGGAACGTCCCCCCGTAGGGAACAATGCCGCCGTGCAGCGCGATCCCATTCATCATTGAGGCCATCGCGTGCTCGCGCACGCCATAGTGCACGTACCGACCGCTGCGATTGTCCGCTGAAAAGACGCCGGCTTCTTTGATCAATGTGTTGTTGGACGGCGTAAGGTCTGCCGAGCCGCCGAACAGTTCGGGGATCTTCGAGCCGACGGCGTTGAGCACGGCGCCTGACGCGGCGCGCGTCGCGACGCTGCCGTTCTCTTTGGTGAACGTGGGCAGCGCGGATTGCCATCCGGCGGGGAGATCGCGCTGCACGACGCGACGGCTGAGCTCCTTGGCGTCGTTAGGGTGCGCTTTCGCGTACGCGATCAGTTGCCGCCGCCAGTCATCGTGTGCCGCCGCGCCGCGCTCGCGCACCGTGCGCCAGTGCGCGAGGGCTTCTTCGGGCACCCAGAACTTCTCCAGCGTCGGCCAGCCCAGGTTCTTCTTCGAGAGGTCGACCTCCTCGGCGCCTAACGCCTCACCATGCGCCTTGGCCGTGTCTTGCCGGTTCGGCGAGCCGTAACCGATATGTGTCTTCACGATGACGAGCGAGGGGCGATCGGTTTCTGCTTTACACGCGGCGATCGCCGATTCCAGCGCGGCGAGGTCGTTCACGTCGTCCACGCGATGCACGTGCCAGCCGTAACCGGCAAAGCGCTTCGCGACGTCGTCGGAATAGGCGAGATCGGTCCTGCCGTCGATCGTGATGTTGTTGTCGTCGTAGAAGCCGATCAGACGCCCGAGCTTCTGGTGTCCGGCGAAGCTGGCCGCTTCGTGCGACAGCCCTTCCATGAGATCGCCGTCGCTGCAGATGAACCACGTGAAGTGGTCCACGATGCGATTGTCCGCCGTATTGAACGTCGCCGCCAAATGTGCTTCGGCGACCGCCATACCGACCGCGTTCCCGAAGCCTTGGCCTAACGGGCCTGTCGTGGTTTCGACGCCTGGTGTGTGGCCGTGCTCCGGGTGGCCGGGGGTTTTGCTCTCCCACTGCCGGAAGTTCTTGATCTCCTCGAGTGAGAGGTCGTATCCGGTCAAGTACAGCACCGCATACAGCAGCATCGACGCGTGACCGTTCGAGAGTACAAAGCGGTCGCGGTCGGGCCACGTGGGGTCAGCCGGATTGTGTTTGATGTGTCGTGTGAAGAGCAGGTAGGCGAGCGGCGCCAGGCCCATCGGCGCGCCGGGATGTCCGCTCTCGGCCTTTTGCACGGCGTCCATGGCGAGCGTACGGACGGTATTGATGCAGAGCTCGTCGAGCGATGTGGCGACGGTTGTTTCAGAAGGAGTCACGGTAGATATGCCAGGGAGTGCCTAACGACTTGCAACGGGGCTTGGAGCGCCGCGATAGACTGCGAAACTTAGCCTCAGACCTTGTTCTCTTCAATCATTCTTTCGGTAAGAACAGTCGACAGCGCATAGATGGTCTCTTGGGGATTGACTCCCGGCGCCGTCGGTAAAATCGATCCATCCACGACGTACAACCCACGCACCCCGAAGCGCTCCCCGTTAGGCATCACACCAGCATTGCTCGCATCCCGGCCGATCCGGCACGTGCCGTTGACGTGCGCCGAGAAAAGGGTCACGTCGTTCGCCGCGACTGAAGCGGAGAGGATCGCGGGGATGTCGGCATCCGTCCGCGCCACGATCGGCCGTGAATGCAGTGTCATCACCTCCACTGCTCCTCCCGCAAGCGCGATCCTGGCGCACGCCGCGATCGACTCGCGCACGTGCTGCGCGTCACCGCTGGCAAGCTTGTAGCGAATGCGCGGCACGCCATCACGTCCCAGAGTCACGCCACCGTTCGAGGCGGCCTTGTCTACGCCATCACGCACCAAAGCGATGAGCGGCGCGAGGTGGCTCAGTTGCTTCATTCGTGCAAAGTGCTCGGCGCCGAATCCACTCGCCGCGGCCGCTGCCAACCCGGGAGTTAGTGCGGGGCACTCGATCCAATAACCGTATCCATTGCTTTTGCGCGCGAACTCGGCGCAGACGCTCGTCTGTGGCACGCCGGCCAGCGGATACGTCTCGTTAGGCATCCGTGTCAGCACCGATGTCGTAGGATGCAATCGCAGAAAGCGACCTACGCCACCGCCGCCGAGGCCTGAACGCTGAAGAATGAGCGGCGTCTCGACAGCTCCGGCCGCGAGAACCACCACCGCCGCGTCCACGAGCAGCTCGGCGCCACTCTGCGCACGCGCGTGCACACGCTTCTGCGGTGGCTTGCCGCGACCTGTATCTCGCGCCGTAACGACGATTCGCTCGACGGCGGCGTCGCTGATCACGCGAGCCGCCGCGGCGATCGCTCGAGGCAGATACACTTCGAGCGCAGACTGTTTAGCGCGGTAGCGGCAACCTAACGAGCACGTACCGGCACGCACGCACCCTCGCGCGTTGATGCGCGCCGATTCCACGTGCCAGCCAAGTGCCCGAGCGCCGGCGATCAGCATGCGATTGGGCGGATTATGCGCATCGTCCGGCACGACTGTCGCGTGCGTCTCGCCTTCCACGCGGTCGAACACCTTCCCAAGGTCGCCGGCTGTCATTCCTTCGGTGCCGTGTTCGTCCGCCCACTCCTGCAGCACATGATCGGGCGTGCGCAGCATCAGCATCCAGTTCACCGTGGTGCCGCCGCCCAACGCTGCGCCCTGGAGGAGCGTGAACGCCTGGTCGTCGGTCGTACGCAACCCGCGATCGGCGAAGAGATCCGCGCCGATTTCGTGTTCGCGTTCGCTGAAGTCGCTCGCTTGCACCGCGCGGCCGCGCTCCAGCAGGATCACGTCGCGCCCGGCCTCGGCAAGCCGCGCCGCCGCTACTGCGCCGCCGGCTCCGCTTCCGATCACGACAACGTCCGCGCGAAAGTAGTGCGTGCCCGTCCACGTGGACGCGGATCGCACTTGACTCGCTTCTCGCCGCAGGCGCCGCCGGGAGTCGGCGAGGCCTCCATCAACTGAGCGAGCCACGGGCTCATCGTCTCTCTGCACGCCGCGTAAAGCTCCTTCCCACGCAACCTGTGGCGCGCGCGAATGTAGTGGCGGAAGAACGCCTAACGCGGCTTGTGGCTCCGGCTGTGCGTAGTACGTCGACAAGACGAAGCGCCGCACGCCGTGACCGACGCTGCGCGCGAGCGCGATGCGGCTCGTAAGCCAGCGCTCGAGCATGGTCGCGGCGGCCGGGTCGCGTGAGAGGCGCGCAAAGCGGCGCGCGACGACCAGGTTTGCGATCGGATGGTCCAGCAGCGAAGTGGCGAGCCGGAGCTGCCGCGCGATGTGCGGTGGAGCCGTCCGCAATCGTTCACTGAGCGCGCGGCTCAGAACGTCGCGATCCGCGTGCTCTCCAACGACAATTCGTGCGACGTCAAGCAGTCTCGCCGATGCGGTCATTTCGCGTTCAGTGCGGTTCCCATGCAACTCCCACCCCCTCTAGCGCGCTCTTCAGCGGCGGACGAGAGTAGTGGCGTCGCGCAGCCATGCGCCAGCGTCAGCATCCGGAAATGCCCTCATCCTCATCGAAATCGAAGCGGACGGCTGCACCAAGCGCACGCTTCGATAGTCTGTCGGATCCCGGCACGTTGGCGCTATTCGTCGAGCGTCTCGACGCGGGGATCTACATCACCGATGCGGAAGGACGCTTCCTCGACGCCAATCCGGCGTTTCTAAAGCTCTTCGGGCTCGCGTCCAAGGAAGAGCTGGCGAGCGCGCGGGTCAGCGATTTCCTGGCGGAGCCCGAGCGGCGCGGCGAGCTGCTCGCGCTACTGGAAGATCGTGGCTCGGTGCGATCCTACGAGACAGAGTTCGTTAGGCGGGACGGTTCGCGTCTCGTCCTGAGCGACACGACGTACCTTGTGCGGGACCCGTCGTCCGGGGCGCCGGTTTACCACGGCATTGTGGTGGACGTGACGCACGCCAAGGCGATGGAAGCCGAGCTGCGCTCGCAGGTGATGCGCGACGCGCTCACGGGTTGCTACAACAGGCGCTACTTGCTGGAGATCGAGGAGCGCACCAGCCAGGGAGGGAGCGCGTTAGGCTCCTGGGGCTGTGTCTTCGTGGACATCGATCGCTTCAAGAAGTTCAACGACGAGTTCGGCCATCAGCGCGGCGACGACGTCCTGCAGCGCATGGCGCGCTTCCTCATGCGCCACGTGCGCGCCGACGAACCCGTGATTCGCCTCGGCGGCGACGAGTTCCTGGTCGTTCTTGTTGGCGCCGATGAGCAGAGGACCGAAGACGTCGCAAAACGGCTGCAGCATTCCGCCGCTCGCAGCGCTCCAGTTCCGTTCTCGCTAGGCTGGGCCGCACGGCAGGGGGCCGAGTCACTCGAGGAGACGCTCGAGCGGGCCGACCGCCATCTCATCAGCGTTCGAGTTTTGACTCGCGGCGGCACTCCCCCATTCGCCCTCCCCGTCGAAATGGAGCGACGCAAAACTCCGATCAGCTCAGCCGTCACCGAAGAAGACCCGAAATAGCCCCGCAGTTGTCCTGATAGCCGTACACCGGAACTCGGGACTCAAAGCGTTAGTTGGGCGTGTGCAAGTGTGGGGGTCCGGCAGCGTCTCCTGAGCAGACCTTTGCCAGGATGACGCATGAACAGCTCAGTGAAGTCGCAGGCGCGGACCGCGGTGGGCCGCGTGTCCCCGTGGATCGTCTGGTTGGCGCTCACGCTCACATTGGGCCCGCTTGCGTGGTGGCCACAGGCCGTGAACGCGCAGGGCCGCGTGATCCCGCGGCCGTGTATGCGCCCCGTTCCGCCGCGCTGCGCGCCTAACGTGGAATGCACGGTGGCCATGATTCAGTGCCCGGTCGCGCCTATTGAACGGATCTCGAGCGACGTGCAGGCCAACCTGGAAGGTGGCGGCCGAGTGGTGCGCTACGAGATCACCGAGAAGTTCGTAAATCGTGGTCCTGGACTGGGCGAGGCCGACTACATCTTCCCGCTGCCAAATGGGGCAGCGTTCGAAGACCTGCGCCTTGAGATCAACGGCGAGCTCGTTTCCGGCGAAACCCTGCCGGCTGACAAAGCGCGGCAGATTTACGAGGACATCGTCCGCCGTCAGCGCGATCCAGCGCTTGTCGAATGGATCGGCTACGGCCTCGTGCGCGCGCGCATCTTCCCGCTACCGACCGGGGAGGAGAAGAGGGTCGTCGTCCGCTTTCGCAGCGTCGTTAGGCGAGAAGGATCGGCGCTTCGCGTGGACTACGCGCGCGGCACGGATCCGGGCCAGCGAACGCCGAGCGTGATGCCAGCGGCGACCGAGCACAATAACGACGACGAGCGCACCACGGGCTGGAGCCGCTTTACGCTCACGATCCCGCGCGGCGCCGACTACGGCGAGCCGTATTCACCGACACACTCGCTGCGTATCCGCGATCGCGGTGATAAGCGCGAAGTTCGAGCCTCGGGCACGGCGGGGAACATCACCGTCCTACTTCCGCTGCGTCGCCCGAACGAGCCTTCAATCACGGTCGTTGCACACGCGCCGGACCGCGAGGATGGCTACGCCCTGATCGCCATCTCACCGCCGGCTTCGCGCACTCGCGCGCTGCCGCGTGACGTCACATTCGTTGTTGACGTCTCGGGTTCCATGCGCGGACAGAAACTGGAGCAGGCGAAGGCCGCGGGGCGCGCGATTCTCGCGTCGTTGGAGCGCAGCGATCGCCTCCGCGTGATCGACTTCTCCACAGATGTCCACACTTATCGCGACGGGTTCATCTCGGCGACGCCGGAAAACGTTCGTGAAGCGCGTCGCTACATCGACGCGCTACGCGCCGAAGGCTCGACGAACATTTCGGGAGCGCTGGAAGAGGCGCTTGATGTGGACGTCATGCCAACGCGAGGTGGGCGACTCGAACGCATGCCGTTCGTCGTCTTCGTCACGGATGGCGAACCGACAGTCGGTGAGCGCAATCCCGATCTCATCGCAGCGATGGCCGCTCGGCTGCGCAACGAAGCGCGTGTGTTCACGTTCGGCGTTGGTGCCGAGATTCATGCTGGACTCATCGAGCAGCTCGCGCTCGAGGGTCGCGGCACGGCGCACTTTGTGAGCGGCAACGAGTCTGTCGAGCGAGCAGTTTCACTTCTAGCGCAGCGCCTGACGAGTCCCGTTCTCAGCAACGTTCGCGTTCGGGCCGAAGGCGTGCGCCTGACGAGTCTGCATCCTGTGCTGCCGATCGATCTGTTTGCCGGGCAGGATCTCGTGTTGCTGGCGCGCTATGACGGGAGTGGCGAAGCTCGCATGCAGGTGGAGACTGATTCCCCTGACGGCAGGCTTACCTGGACGCGCGATGTCCGCTTCCCGGGGCGCGAGAACGACAACGCGTTCGTCGGCAGACTATGGGCGGCGCAGCGTTTAGGCTGGTTGGCGGCCGAGAAGCGCAAGCGCGGCGGTTCAACCGAGTTGGATGCCGAGATCAAGACGTTAGGCGAGAAGTTCGGCATCCCGACAGAGTTCTCTTCATACTTGGTGCTGGAGCCTGGAATGACGGTCGCGTCGGACGTGCGACGCGATGCAGCGATGCGGGCCGCGCCGGCTAACGCGGCATCCGGTCGTGTGAACGAGGAGCGCGTGCGGCGACTGGGTGAGAGCCCAGCTCAACTGCAGAGCGTCGTTGTCACTGGAAGTGCGGTGGCGACGGGGGCTGCGGTATCGATGGATCGCAAAGAACAGGAGTTCAACGCGGCCAAGCAGGCGGCAGGCCAGCGCGAGGCCAAGTCCTTGGCCGATGTGGATGCTGCTTCGCTGGTTGGCGACGAACTGCAAAAGAACATGCGGCAGGTGGAACAACGCACCTTCAAGCTCGTCAATGGGGTATGGACTGACGTACGACAGACCCCAACGATGCGTACCGTGCAAGTCAAACCGTTTTCACCGCTGTATTTCGAGCTCGTGCAACAGCTGAAAGGACTCGCTGCGGCGCTTGCGTTAGGTGAGCGCGTGGTCGTGGCCGGCCGTGCGGTTGCGATCGAGTTCACGTCGGTTGGCTTGGAGCGCATGTTGGACAGTGACCTGCGCGGCGTAGTGGCAGCCTGGTAGGTATGAACGACGCGGAGTTGGAGCGGCTGTTCCAGGCGTATCATGTGCCGCTCGTGCGGTACCTGACCCGCCGGCTCGGCGACCGTGACTGGGCGGAAGAGGTCGCGCAGGAGACATTCCTGCGCGCCCTCCGCCAGACGAACCTAACGAACGAACGGGCGTGGCTCTTTGCCGTGGCGACCAACCTCGTACGAGACGACGCGCGAAAGGAAGATCGCCGGAGGCAGCGGCTGCGCCTCCTGGCCGAAGAAACTCGTGATGTGCAGGTCGAATCGGCAGAGACAGCACTGGAGCGGGCTCAGGAAGCCGCGTTGGCACGCAAGGCTGTGGACGGTCTCATCGAACGTGACAGGCTGGCGCTGCTCATGCGGGAAGAAGGATTGAACTACGAAGAGATCGCGGAAGCCCTGGGTTTATCGATAGGATCAATAGGTACAACGCTCGCTCGTGCGCGGCGCAGGCTCGTGGAGTCGTACGAAGCGATGCAACGTGACACACAGCGCGGCGTTGGAGGTGGACATGCAGCATCTTGACGAAGGAACCGTTCACGCGTGGCTGGATGGCGCGCTCACACCTAACGAGGCGAGCGCTGCCGACGCGCACGTCGACGCGTGCGAGCACTGCGCGCGAGCGGTTGCGGAGGCGCGTGGGTTGATCGCGGCGTCTTCGCGCATCCTCGCTGCGCTGGACGACGTTCCAGCCGTGCAAGACTCGACTAGTGCGTTGAGTTTTCCGGCGGCTCGCGCGCGGCGCCGCACCTGGTGGCAGCGAGGTGGCATCGGCTACGCTGCCGCGGCGACTGCGCTTCTCGCCGTCGGCACAACACTCGTGTGGAGCAGACTTTCGCCTGACGCCGCGATGGATATGCGAGCGACGGTGGCGAGCGAGACCGCGCCGCTACCACAAGCGGTTGCTTCGCAGCCGCTAGTAGACACAGCGGCCTCGCGGCGCCAGGCGGCAACGGCCCCGCCGGCGGTCAGCAATTCGCCCCGCGACGCAGCCGCGGATGCGAAGAACGTCGCTTCGACTGTGACGAGCGTAAAGCTCAGTGCGAAAGAGCCGCAGCTGCAGAAGGAGGAGTTCGCGACAGATCGTATTGTACAGCTCCCAGGCGCGATGCCGCGGCCAGCCGCGCCTCTGCCTGGGGCGCCCGTTAGGCGGCAGGACGATCGCAAGACGCTCGCGGATTCGGCGGCGAACATCGCACCAGCGCGGCAGGCGCAGGTGCTTGGTCGCGTGCTCGACGCGGCGACCGGCGCGCCAGTCGTAGGCGCCGTCGTCAGCGTCGACACTGCACGCGTTGCGACGGACAGCGCGGGCAAGTTCCAGCTCCAGGCCGTGCCGTTAGGCAACCAGACAGTCCGCGTGCGTGCGCTCGGCTTTCAGTCCGCGCAGCGTCCGGTCGCCGTCGTCGCGAGTGATAGCGTCCAGCTCGCGTTCGCGCTCCAGAAATCAACGCTCGCGCCGGAGCAGGTGGTGACGACGGGGCAGGTGACCGCTGCGCGACAGGACAGACGCGAGCAGCAAGGTGTGCCGCGAGAGCAGGAGCGATCGAAAGTGGTCACGGGCCAGGAGGGGGCGCGCCTAAGCGCGGCAAGCGCACGAGCAGACAGCGTCGCCGGTTGCTATACGCTGAGCCGCGTCGCCCAGGACAAAGCACGTGACGAGGATCGAGCGATGTTCGCGTCGCTTCCGACGCGCGTGCAACTCGAGAGCGAGCTTGTGGATCGCTCGCGTGCGAACGAGGTGTCAGCGCATCGCGCGCGGACGTTAGCGGGAACAGCACGGGCCGAATCATGGCGCCTGGTTGGCGACTCGCTCGAAGTCACTCTCGCGGATGGTGAGCGTCGTCACGCATTGCGCTTTGCCCGGCGCGACATGCGCTGGATCTCCGATATCGCGATTCTGGAGCCTTGCTGAGCTCGTTAGGCCAATGCATGTGCCAAGCGAACAGAAGCACAGCGCGAGCGGCGTGATCATTGCGTTCTCACATCCTCAAAGCAACGAGAGGTGTGACATGGCAGAGGTCAAGGATGTTGTGTGTGACATGATTCTCGATTCCGACACGGCCACGGCTCGCTCCACATATCAAGGCCAGACGTACTATTTCTGCACGGAAGCCTGTCGCGATCAGTTCGAGTCGAATCCTGCGTACTACGTCTCGCGCGGTCAGGTCGCAGACTCGACGGCGGCGGCCGACGACGAAATCGAACTCGAGAAACACGAGCCCCCGTTCACGAAGTCAGGCGGAGTCGTCGCGCCGAAGTTCGGGTCAGCAGGGAGTGGTGGCTTGGAGTATGAGCTCGGGCCGGAGCAGCACGGCAAGGAAAGTAGCCGCGACTAAACAGAAGGCTCGCGATCGGCGCGACGCATGGCGCGCAGCACCAGGTGACCGGCCGCGAGCGCGCCTAACGGCAAGTAGATGTAGAACGTGTAGAAGCGCCACCAGATCAGCGCCGCGCCGAAGATCGCGGATGGGATCGCGCCGCCGAGCACGGCCTTGAACGCGACTTCCATGACGCCGCCTCCGGCCGGCGCCGGCACCGCCGCGCCTCCATAGATGAGCGCGAGCGGCCAGAAAACGAGCGCTGCGGCGTCGAGCGTCGGGTGATACAGCAGAACGATCGCGGGGAGGATCGTTAGGCGCGCCCCGATGTGTGCAATCGACGCGAGCAGGGCGGCCAGGAGCCATCCCGGGCGTGCCGATCGCACGCTGTCGACACTGGCGCGCGTGTGCCGCAAGGCGCGCTGCACCCAGCGCCAGGCGAACGCGTTCACCTTGAGCGAGCGGACCCAATCCGGCGGCGGTCCGCCGGTGCGTCCACGCGAGAGCACGTACGCGAGTGCGCCTAGTCCGAGAACGAACGTCGCGTAGCCACCGAGCATCGCGCTGACAGCGCGCACCATGCCGCCCTCGCCCTGGAACGTGATGACGGCCGCGACCGCGATCCCGACGAGCGAAAGCAGCTCCAGCGCCAGCTCGAGGAACAGAATGACAAGAGCGGGCGACGCGTTGAGGCCGGCCTCGGTCAATATCACGAAGCGGGCCGGCTCAGCGCCGCTGCGGGCGGGAGTGATCGCGGCCGCGAAGTCGCCGCCTAACGAGGTGCGCAGCGCCGCGCTGAAGGCGAGGCGCTCACCGATGGCTCGCGCGCTGAGTGAGAGCTTGGCTGAGCGGAAGATCGTCTCGAGCGCCACTGCAAGAAGTGCGAGGAGGTGCGCGGGGAGCGGCAGACCTAGCGCCGTGCCCTCTGCGCTGACTTCCGAGCTGATGACCCAAAGGGAAACTCCGATCGCCGCGATGAATGACAGCGCGGTAAGGAGCCAGCGAAGCCGGGTCACCTAACTAGTTGTGGCGCGAGTTTTCTGATTTCCGCACCGCGACAACGATACGGCGCTAACCCCTAACCCCCAACCCCTAACCCCTAAGGTCCTAGCGCCCGATCTTCAGGCCAATCGTCGTCGATCGCCCCGGCATGATCTGCAGGTTGTCGCGCTCGTTCAGCTGCTTGTTCAGGATGTTGTCCACACGCAGAAAGAGCGCGGCATCGCGTGCGACTCGCCCTTCAAACATCGCGAAGGGTTTGACAAGTGCCGGGTAACGCACCCAGTAACTGCGCAGCCTTTGACCGACGGTGTCGGCGGCAGCGGCGGCGTAGTATTCCAGCCAATCGTAGCCGGTCCATGAACCGATGTACGTTGCACCGCCCGTTAGGCGCGCTGCTCCGAGATCGTGCGAAAGCCACGCCTGGCCCGACCAGCTCGGGACTTCGGGTACCTGGTCGCCGACGCGCAGATCGCCGTTATATCTGGGTGCGAGTCGACGCACTTTGCTGTCGGTCCAAGCCATTGTCACCGAGCCGCGCAACTGGCCCAGGCGCGTCAAACCCTCCAGCTCGACGCCGCTGTTCTCGATCCGGCCGACGTTCTGGTACTGAACGGCGCGCTGCGCGACGACGGGTTGAATGAGCTGGTCCGCACTTTGGCGATACGCTGTCAATGACAGCGAGAGACGGTCACCGATATACGCTTCGGCGCCGTACTCGATGCCCGTCTGCTCTTCGGGGCGCAGCTCGTTGTTCTCGATCTGCCGGAAGTTCACCGTCGTTATGCGTCGCCGCGCGCTCGGCGGAGGCGGCCGAATCCCTTTGCCGTAGGCCGCACGGAACTTGAGCGCGCTGGCACCGGCGATCTCCTGCGTGTGAGCAATCCCGAGCATCGGCGACCACGCGGTGCCGACGTTGGGACCGAAGGACGAATTCCGTTCGCCACGCAATCCGGCGGTGAGGTGCCACGCTGGTGCTGGGACGAACTGGATCTGTCCGAACGCGCCGTTATTCAGCACGCGATCGAAATACAGCGCCGTCTGACCGCTGCCGATACCGGAGACGTCCCTTGTAAAACCAAAGCGCTCGCGTTCCAGCGCGTTGCGCTCGAAGCCGAGCGTGAACGTGGCATTCGAGAGATCGCTGCCGGCGCGTACTGATGTGCTATACCGCAACGACGTTCGGCTCACCCGTTCCTGCGTGGCGCCTAACAAGGCGTCGGCTTCCGTTGCGGGCTCGCGTTGCGCCGGGATCGCGCCGGCATTGCGATCGATCCCGACGACGAGCGAATGGCGCCAGCGCTCGTGGATCTGATGATCCAACGTGGCTCCGTACGTCTCGTGCTCGATCCGCTGGTCCGTGAGCAGCGGCCGCACCGCTGCGTTGAGCGATGCCCGGCGCAGCAGTGGATTGCTCGCCGCCGTGAAGCGAACGTCCGCATAGCGACCGACGCCGTCGAAGCGCAGCGGTCCGACAAAGCGGCGCCCACCAGCGAAGCCACTGCGATACGCCGAGGAGCCGTCGGGGATGACGCCGTCGGCCTGGTGCAGCGAGCCGCCCAAGCCTAACGAGGACAGCGGCTGGCCCAGGCTGAGACGTCCGGAGTGCTTCTGCGACATGCTGGAGCCGTCCAGGTAGCGGCTCTCCTGAATGCCCGCGGAGAGCGAGCCCTCGAACTGCGGCGCCCCCCCGCCTGTGCGTCCCTTGCGCGTGACGACCTGCACGACGCCGCTGATCGCATCCGAGCCGTAGAGCGCGGAGCCCTGCGGACCGCGAATCACCTCGATGCGTTCGACGCTGGCTGGATCGATCGCGAAGAGCAGGTACGGGCTCGCCAGCTCCACGCCGTCGATGTACGTCTTGAGCGACGTTGACGTGAACGAGCTGGAGCCGCGCACAGAGCCTAACTGGGCGAGTGGTCCCGAAACGCCGAGGTTCCACGCGACGATTCCGGGGATCGATGTGCGGAAGAGATCCTGCATCGACGTCGGTCCCAGGCGCTCGATGTCTTCCGCCGAGAGCACTGTCACAGCGTGAGCGAGTCCGCGGCCGGAAGCACCCGCGACCGGAGTTCCGGTCACGAGCACGCGGTCCATGAGCTGCGGCTTGATCCCTTCGCGCGCGGGAAGCGCCGCGATCGAGTCGTTAGGTGCCGACAGCGAGTCCATGGATCGCGTGACGTCGGCCAGGTCCACGCCCGGCAGGCGCACGAGCACCACATAACCGCTCGGCGTCGTGACTGGCTCGAACGGCGTGCCGCGCAAGACTTCCCGCAGCACCTCACCCACGCTTGCGCGCGAGCGGTCCAGCGTGACACGGCGGCCGGGCGGGAGCAGGTCGCCGGAATACGAAAGCCTAACGCGGCCGGCGTTGGCGATGGCGCGCAACGCCGCCTCCAGCGGCACGTCGGTGAGACGTACATCGATGAGGCGAGCGAGCACATCGTCCGAGCGCGACTCGGCGACGGCGCGCGCGATGGCGTCCTGGGGCGGACGCCCCTGCGCCTTGGCATCGACCGCGCCGAGGAAGAGCAGGCCTAACGAAACGAGCCAGCGCCTCAGTTCCACCCGGCGCCGGCGCGCGCCGTGGCGCATTGTCACCCGGCAACCTCGCGATGTGGACCGGTGCGAACGGGCAGCTCGCCCGTATAGCCCGGGCCCGTGAAGCGAACGACGCGGCCGCGACGCTCCACTTTCACGTCTGTGGAAGAGCCGATGATCTGCAGGATTTCTTCGATCGGCGTCGTGGTCAGCAGTGTCACGTTCAAGGTGCGGCTCGCAATCGCGGAGTCGGCGACTTCGACGTCGAGATCGAACCAGCGCGACAGCTCCGCGGCGACATCACTGAGCGGCGCATCGTCGAAGACGAGCTGACCGCGCGTCCAGGCGAAGTACAAGTCGAGATTCTGATCTCGCCTAACGAGCACACCGGTGTCGTTCGCTATCGCGACATCGCGGGCGCGTAACGTATCGCGCGCACTGGGGGCAGCGCCGGAACGGACGGCGACGACTCCCTCGCGCACAGCAATGCGAACAGGCCCGCGAGTAGTCATGGTTAAATGCCGCACAACGAACTCCGTGCCAAGGTCCTCTGCGACGACGCTCCCAGCTCGGACGCGGAACGGCCGCGCCGCGTCATGCCGCACGCGGAAAAGCGCTTCACCCTCGAGGTCTACGGTACGCGAGTCGGAGCCATAGCCAGCCGCGACGACGAGACGCGATGCGCTCGCGAGTATAACCTCCGTGCTGTCGCCCAATGTGACGACGCGCTGCGGTCCGCCGCGCGGTACCACATATGCTGTTCCAGCAGCAAGCGTCCCCGACCCGCTCGATCCTGCGTCGCGGATAAAGCTCCAGTACGCCAGACCGATCGCGAGTAGGAGACCGGCGGCCAGCGGCAGCGCGAAGCGGCGCACCGTGAAAGTGCGCGCGACGCCGTTTTCGTCGCCCAAGACGACGTCTTCGGAGATCGTGTGAGAGCGATCGTTGAGCCGCGTCGCAACGCGAGCCCAAGCGCGGTCGACGTCGACTGGTGCGCGGATCGCAGCAGCTGACCAGCGCAGCTCGAGTTCGCGAAGCAGTGCCTGACGAGTCGGATCCTCGCCGAGCCATCGCTCGACCTCGGTCCGCTCGGCGGCAGAACTTTCGCGCGCTACGTAGCGTGCAAGCCGATCCCAATCAATGATTTGTGACATGGTTCCGGGGCGCTGTGGCCCTCCCTCCACATGCCTATAAACACTCATATGAGTGCCGCTCCCTTACACTGGGAAGTCCACTGATATTAACCTCCGCCGCCCGTGAGGCAGTCGGGCCACGGGCCACGGGGCCAAGCAAGCCGAATGCACATAACGCCAACCGACTCCGCCGCACAGCGGCCTCTCAATGATGCCGAGCTGGCGCGCCGAATGCGGCTCGGCGATGAGCGCGCGTTAGAGACGATTTTCCGTGCGCATTACCCTGGGCTCGTTGGGTTCGTGCGCCGCTATGTAAAGACGACCGAAATCGCTGAGGAACTGGTCCAGGATCTCTTTCTCAAGCTGTGGTCGCGGAGAGGCTCGCTAGGCGACATCGATTCGGTGAAGACGTATCTCTTTCGCGCCGCGCGGAACACGGCGCTCAATCATTTAAGGCGTCGCAAGCTGGAGCACGAGTGGTTGGAGAAAGAGGGGACGACGATCACCGAGGAGCAGACACAGGAAGGTGACGAAACGGTCACTGAGAGTGAGCTTGCTTCGGCGGTGCGAGCGGCGGTGGATCGC
>Ga0187892_10001357_pt1 | contig 56478 bp, 46 predicted proteins | sample MA1701073metaG_FD_139345 | JGI IMG/M metagenome (GOLD analysis project Ga0187892, IMG submission 139345) | Bio-ooze microbial communities from a basaltic lava cave in the Kipuka Kanohina Cave System on the Island of Hawaii, USA - MA170107-3 metaG ...
AGTTTCCCGGGCCGCCATTATTCGGTCGCCAAATTTACCGACAAGTGAACAAGGCACCGGATTTTCATGGATGACGGTGCTGGCACTAGCGCTTGTCGTCAAAGTTTGATGCGATTGCCCTGTTGCCGCCCGCTAGCAAATTCAATACCATTCACATTGCACGGCCGGGGGGGCGATCCCCTTGCGGGTGCCGACAGGCCGTTGGCGCAGCCTTGGGTACTTCGATGAAGTTCGTCGATTTGTTCGCCGGGCTGGGGGGATTCCATGTAGCGCTGAACCGGCTGGGGCACAGTTGCATATTCGCCTCAGAGATCGAGCCCGGCCTCCGCGAACTCTACAAGAAGAACTTTCGCCTAGAGGCCGAGGGCGATATCCGCGAGGTGCCGCTCAACCGAATCCCTGCCCACGACATCCTCTGCGCGGGATTTCCGTGCCAGCCCTTTTCGAAGGCCGGCACCCAGGAGGGGCTGAAATGTCGGCGGAATGGTGACCTCTTTGATTACGTCGTGCATATCCTTCGACTTCGTAAGCCCAGATACTTCATCCTCGAAAATGTCCCAAACCTGACCCAGCACGAAGGCGGGGCAACGTGGAAGACCATGCGCAATCGGCTTCGCTATGCCGGCTACGATACGCGCGAGCGCCGCTTTTCCCCGCATCAGTTTGGGATTCCCCAGGTCCGCGAACGGATCTACATAGTTGGCAGCCGCGTCGGGCTTTACGATTTCGACTGGCCTGCCGAAACGCCGAATTCCGAAATGTCGATTATCGAGGCGCTAGAGGATCATCCAAAAGACGCCAAGCCGATACCTGAATACGTGGTGAAATGTCTGAACGTCTGGCAGAAGTTTGTGCTGGCGTTTCCGAAGGACAAGCATCTGCCCACATTTCCCATTTGGTCAATGGAGTTCCGAGCAACCTACCCATATGAGGACGTGACGCCGTTTGCAGTGGGGGTTAAGCGGCTCGGCTATTACCGGGGACGCCACGGTGTCAAGTTGAGCCAATTTGACCCGGAAGAGCGGATGCAGAATCTTCCATCACACGCGAGGGTTCAGGAGAAGAAGTTCCCTGACTGGAAGATTCAGTTCATTCGCCAGAATCGAGAACTTTACAAGGACAACCGCGACTGGATCGACGAGTGGATGCCCAAGATTCTGGAGTTTCCATCAAGCCTCCAGAAGCTCGAATGGAACTGTAAGGGCGGCACGCGCGACATATGGTCGTATGTGGTCCAGTTCCGTGCTTCCGGTGTCCGCGTCAAAAAGCCATCCAGTTCTCCATCTCTTGTGGCCATGACCACAACCCAGGTGCCCATCATCGCCTGGCAGAAGCGCTACATGACTCCACGGGAGTGTGCGAATCTTCAATGCCTTGGCGAGTTGAAGCACTTGCCACCAGCGCCGACCGCAGCGTTTAAGGCGCTGGGCAATGCTGTCAATACCGATGTGGTGGAATTTATTGCTAGGGTCCTGATCTGCAACTCATGCAGCCGTTCTGGCTCGAACGGACACCAGGCGAGGTCTCACGGAAAGAACGGAGTAGCCAAGAAAACTCGATGAGAATGCACCAAGAGAGAAGCCTCCATGGCGCGCCAATCACCACCCACGCGGATCAGCATCCGACCTGAAGTCAGCATTCTCTCGGTGCTGCGTCACCTTAACTACAAGCCCTGGTTCGCGCTGGCTGAGTTCGTTGACAACGCCATTCAGAGTTTCCTCTCCAATCGGCAGGCGCTCCAAACGCTGCATGGGAGCGACACCCGCCTTCGGGTTGATATCACCCTGGAAACTGACCCGCCAGGTCGGATCACCGTCCGCGATAATGCCGCTGGGATTGCCGAAAGAGACTATGCACGTGCCTTCAAGCCGGCGGAAATCCCGCCAGACCGGTCCGGCCTTTCTGAGTTCGGCATGGGTATGAAGAGCGCGGCATGCTGGCTGGCCCTTCAATGGTCAGTCCGAACGTCTGCGTTGGATGAGCCGGTCGAGCGCAAAGTGTTTTTTGACGTGATGGATATTGTAGAGAACCGTATCGAGGAACTCGACATCAGGACAGGGAGCGCAGGCCCGAACGATCATTACACCGAATTGGTCCTTGATGTTATCCACAAGATGCCGCACGGACGAACCGTTGCGAAAATCAAGGAGCACCTAGCCAGTATCTACCGTGTGTTCCTGCGGCAAGGCACGCTCACGCTCACGTTTAATGGTGAGCAGTTGCAATACAACACGCCTGCGATTCTCACTGCCACCTTTTATCGTGAACCGCAAGGCCGCAGCCACGTCTGGCGGAAGGAGATCGACTTCGACTTCGGTGACGGCCTTCGAGCTTCGGGATTTGCTGCACTGCGTGAAAAGGCTTCGGTGTCATCGGCTGGATTTTCGCTCTTTCGCCGCAACCGTCTCATTCAGGGAAGTGGTGACGAAGGTTACCGGCCGCAGGCCATTTTCGGACAATCAAACAGCTATACTTATCAGCGACTCTTTGGGGAGCTTCACCTGGAAGGATTCGAGGTTAGCCACACGAAAGACGGCTTCCGGTGGGAGGAGCATGAGGAGGTATTCCTTGAGTTGCTTGCCGAGCACCTAGACGGCCAGCCGCTCCCGTTGCTGGCACAAGCGGAAGGCCACCGCGTCCGGCCTTCCCAAGGATCGCTTCAGGCGGGCGCACGCACAGCCACGGAAAGAACGGCCTGCGTCATCGAGCGCGACGTTCCTTCGGTTCTCGAACGTGAGATCGAAGCCGGTCCGGAACCCGCGCCGCCCCCGGAGCAACTACCTGCAGCTGAATCACTTGCAACCGAACGGACGATCGATGTCGAACTGAGGGGCCAGCCGTGGCGCATTGTCATAGAGTTGACGACCGATCCTGCCATTTGCGATTGGGTCAGCTTGAGTGATCGCGCCAACGTTCGAGACGGAAACGTCGAGCGGCGATGCCTCTGCGTTCGTCTTTCCTTGGCGCATCCTTTCATGGACCGATTCGGTGGGACTGACGCGGCAAGCATTGAGCCTCTTCTGCGAGTCGCTGCCGCTATAGGGCTTGCGGAAACCGCAGCCCGAGATGCTGGCGTTGCGATGGCGGGGACATTTCGCCGGAACATCAACGAGCTATTGAGGGATGCCTTGAGCAACCCGTAGGAGGTGTACCATCATGCCTAACGGCAACCAAGGCCCCATTATCGTCGATATTCTTCCCAATGCAGCCGGTGGATGGAACCCGGTTCCAGGACCCGAGGCAAACAGCATCGTTTTGCCTGCCCATGCGCGACAGCAAATCATCGAGGAGGCACTTCGGGGCCTGCGACGGTGCCTTCCGCCGAATGCCGCCCCTACATCACAAACCGGCCTGGTCGTTGGCTACGTGCAAAGCGGCAAGACAACCTCCTTCATCACCGTTGCTGCGCTGGCCAGAGACAATGGATATCGCATGGTAATCGTCGTCGCCGGAACCTCTTTGCCGCTGTTCTTTCAAACGCGCGACAGGCTGATCGAGTCCCTTCGCCTGGAGAGCCGGCCGCGCAACAATCCCTGGCGGCATATCAGCCAGCCCAAACTCAGAGAAAATGGCCATGTCATGATTCGCGAAACGCTTCAACAATGGGACTCTCCCACAGCGACCCCAGAGGAGCGCCGCACGGTTCTCATCTCCGTAATGAAGCACCACCAGCACCTTCAAAATCTGATCGATGTAATTCGGCAGGTGAACGTACAAAACGTTCCTACTCTGATTATCGACGACGAGGGCGACCAGGCGGGGCTGAACACTCTTGTCAACAAAGGCGAGGAAAGTACGACTTATAGCCGACTCCTTGCTCTCAAAAGCGTGCTACCGCGACACTCCTACCTCCAGTACACGGCTACACCTCAGGCCCCGTTGCTAATCAATATTGTGGATGTGCTTTCGCCGAGCTTTGCGGAGATTCTTCATCCCGGTACGCGCTACGTCGGCGGCGCTGAGTTCTTCCTGAACCAACCGAATCTCGTGCGTGATATTCCCAACAGCCAAATCCCAACGCCCAACAATCCGGTGAACGCGCCCCCCGGCACGCTGCTGGACGCCCTGCGCCTCTTCTTCGTCGGTGTCGCCGTCGGGTACATCCAAGGCCAGCCCGACCGCAACTGCTCGATGATGGTGCATCCATCGCAACGTACCGACCCTCACCGTCAATTCTTCAACTGGGTTAACGCTGCCCGCGATCAATGGCGGCAGGTCATCGACTTGCCAGACGACGATCCTGACAGGGTTCAGTTGATCCAACAATTCCGCGCCGCGTATAACGACATCGCAGCTACGCTTCTGAATGCTCCAACCTTTGAACAAGTTGTCGCACGTTTGCGACACAGCATCTCGCAAACATTCATTCAGGAAGTCAACGCTCGCGGTAATCGTCGCACGCCGCAGATTAATTGGGGAGAAAACTACTCGTGGATTCTGGTCGGCGGCCAGGCGATGGACCGCGGCTTTACTGTTGAAGGTCTCAGCGTTACGTATATGCCACGTGAACTGGGCATCGGTAACGCCGACACGGTTCAGCAGCGTGCCCGCTTCTTCGGTTACAAACGCGATTACCTTGGCCTGTGCCGGGTCTTCCTCGGCCCGGACGTTCGCCGCGCATTCCGCAACTACGTGGAGCATGAGGAAGACATCCACAATGAGCTTAGCCAGTTCAGCCAGACGGGACGGCCGATGTCAGACTGGCGGCGGGAGTTCTTTCTCAATCGCCAGCTTAGGCCAACCCGTGACAACGTTATCAACATCGCGTATCAGCGTGTCCGCCTTGGCGATGATTGGGTGTACTCAGACGGACCGCACGATTCCGAAGAACCGATGCAGGCAAACCGGGCGCTCTTCGAGAGATTTCGCCAGGTCCACCCGTTCGGGCCGTACAACGGCCTCGACCTGCGACAAAACAGCCGCCGCAACCTCGTCTTGCACGATATCCCACTTCAGACCGTACATGAAGAGTTGCTGACCCGTTACCGCGTTCCTCGCCTTGATGACTCGGTTCAGTTCAGCCCGGTGCTTCGACTAGTCCAACTGCATCTCATCAGGAATCCCGACGACACATGCACCGTTTTTTTGATGGCAGAAGGTCACAGGCGGCGCCGTGCATATGACCCCGAGGTCATCGACAATGGTGGCAGGGTGATTCAGCGCGGCAGTATCCGGGAGCTTTTCCAAGGCAGGCAGTATGCTGGGCGCGGCAATCAGCGCCAGGAAACCTACCCTGGCGACCGCGAAGTAAGAGGACCACAGGGCATCACCGTCCAACTCAGCTATCTGGACCTTGGCGAACAGAATGACCTGGTCGCCGAAAACGTGCCGCACCTGGCTGTCTGGATTCCCGCCAACATGGCGCGTGACACGCTAATCCAGCCGCAGGGGCACGGGACATGAGCCAGCCCTTCCCCGACCTCGTTCAGATTTTCGACGGCCTATCAGCACCTTCGGCGAACGTAGGCTTGGGTCGCTTCTGCGCGCAGCCCATTCCATGTTACTCTGGCTGCGCTGTCGGGAAGGACACCTCAGGAAATCCAGTTCTCCTCATCCATGCGGATAACGCGCTACCGGGCACCGCCGCACCGCTGGTGTTTGAACATCTGTGTGTCATCCATCTTGTGAACTGCCGGGTTCAAGCGGGAGACCAGGGCGAACAGCAGCGAACCCTTTCGATCATCCGCTGTACGGATACCGACAGGGCGGTTCACGAGTATTTCCTTCGCTGCCTGCATCCGATTATTGCGTCGCTCCCTCAGCGTCCGTCACGTGACCAGGTGAGCCAGGCCGTCGAGCGTCTCGTCGATCTGTTCCGGCGTATGGCCGATACGCCGCGAAAGATGGTCACTGGTCTCTGGGCAGAGCTATTCCTCATTGCAAGGTCCGTCGACCCGGAGAGCTTGCTGGATGCATGGCACTCAACCCCGGAGGAAAAATTTGACTTCGCCATCGGCGTTGATCGCGTTGACGTGAAGGCGGCATCCGGCGGACTCCGTGTCCATCACTTTGCGCTGGAACAGTTGCGTCCCGTCGCGAGAGTCAGGGTGTTGATTGCGTCAGTATTAGCAGAACGGACGCATGGCGGCGCAAGCCTCAACGATCTTGTCGATTCCATCCGGGCAAGGGTTACCCACCCAGACCTACTGATTCGCCTCGACAGCGTAGTTGCGCGAACCCTGGGACAGGACTGGCGCGCGCTGCAAGAAACTCGCTTCGACCTCCAGCAGGGCATAGAGTCTTTGCGATTTGTCGACGCGACGGCCATTCCTGCCGTGACATCGCCGCCGCCCCCGGAGGTATCGGCTGTACATTTCCGGGTAGACCTGACTCAGCATCCGATGCCATTCCCAGAAGCCTTGGTTCAGGCGAGCGGCCTTTTTCGAGCTGCCGTTCCTCACTCCGACCCATGACAGAAATCCCGCTTTAGCAGTCTCTGCCGCACCAGCGCTTGAATCGAACAAGCGATTCCCAAGGGATCAAGCAGGATGTCGGTCTCCCAGAATCGCACAACCTGCCAGCCGGTCCGCGTAAGCTCTCTGCTAATCCGTCGATCTCGCTCGCGGTTCCTGGCGATTTTTGCAATCCAGTACGCGGCGTTGTGCCGCTGGGACAGCTTACGACGCAGCCCTGCCCAGTTCCGGCCATGCCAGAAGTCACCATCGCAGAAGACGATGATCTTTACGTTCCTGAAGACAATATCCGGATTACCGGGCAGACCTGCGATATACTTTCGATACCGAAGCCCGAGCCGTGTCAATTCACGACGAAGCAAGATTTCGTGCCGCGAATCCTGCTTCCGATTTGCCCGCTTTGCCACCGAAGCAGCTTTCGACGCAGGCTGAAGCCCTCCAAAACTTGGATTCGGATAGATGCCATTTCTCATGCTCATCTCGAATCTCTTGACCCCTTATTACCCCGTATTCATCGGAGCGGAGCATCGCCTTCCGGGCGCTCGGCCATGCCCTGAAATTCGCGAGGTGAACTGAGCGGTTACGCCGAGCCTCAGTATACTTGACCGCCGCGCGCTTCCACAAACGTCTGCGGTCGTCTCACCGAAGCGGGGCAATGCGAAGCCGCTTCAATCGTCGCAAAATCGAAATCGCGGAGTGTTTCGGCATCGGAAATCGTGCGATCATCACGGCGATCTCCAAAAAGGTGAGACCGCCTCAGCGCGAGGCGGTCTGTTCGAAAAACAGAACCGCCCGGCGGTATGCGCTGGGCACGACACGTGCGACGCGTGCGAGAGGCCGTGCCGCCGCTGGATCATCAGTCGGCGGGGATCAACTGGACCGCCCAAATCGAATGAGTGACAGCCCAAATTTCGGCGAAGCTGGCGACCTCAGCGGCTGCATGGCCCCGTCATGGGATACTGCCACAACAGCAGCTGATTTTTAGAAGGCAATCACAGTGGAGCCGCCTCTGAGAAACGGCACCGCATCCATTGCAGCGGCCACAACATTCGTAGCGTCGTCGATCGCGACTGTGACACCCGTTGACACCCGTTTCAGGGGCGCAACTGTCTTGGCGCACGTTGCTCTAATACCGGGTGTACTGACACCTGTAATTGGAGGTATCTGAGTCCAAATGGGCGCTTCGTTGAAGAAAAAATCATCGGCGCAAGTGATTGACTCGTCATCATCTGCCGAGAACCTTCACGAGTGGCTTGAGGAACTCGGTTTTCCATCCGTGGACCGATGCTCTATCCAATTGAGCCAGGGGTGCAAGTCGTTATGGTCTCGCAGGCCGTGGACCAACTGCGGCCGGCCTCAGTGCGGCCGGCATTTGTCCGAGTTGTCCGGGGTCAATGACCCCAGCTACAGCATTATTCAACGGTCTGCCCGGTCGGCGCTCAGGTTACCACGAATCCTGCCCAGGGCAAGCCATGTCCGCCGTGCCCACACTCGCTTGCACATGGGACACTGGTTAAAGTCAAAGTGTGGATCGACCAGTTGGACTGTCGTCAGGCGAACGTTCAGTGCCGGACCATCCAGCCGCGCGAGGCGCGCACCGTACGCGTCGGGCGAAAGGTGCATTTTTTCTCGGCGCGACGGCGGCGATCGTACTGCTAAGCGTCGAAGCCGGCGCGCGACTCATCGCCGCGATGCAACTGGCCTTGGCGGGCAAGAACGTTAATCCGTATGTCGAGATCACCAACCGCGCGGACGTCTTCGAGCGCGCAAGCGAGGGCGGACGCCCCGTGTACCACCGCACCGCCGACCATCCCTGGATCCCCGGCAACCAGACTTTCGAGGCCGAAAAGTCCGCGCGAACTTTGCGCATCTTCTTGCTCGGTGGATCGGCGGCCAACGGCTGGCCTCATGACGGCAGCCTGGGTATCGGACCTTTGCTCGCGCACAAACTGCGTGCGGCGCTGCCGGAAACAAACGTCGAGGTTCTCGTCGGCGCCGGCGTCACGTTCGCCAGCTACCGAGTGAAGGTCGTCTTTGACGAGATCATCGACTACGCGCCCGACCTGGTCATCATTTACTGTGGCAACAACGAATTTCTGGAAGATTTTGTCCTCCGCTCGCCCCTGGGTTTCCCTTGGCGGCATAGTGCCGCGGTGCGCATCTCGCACGATGGACTGACGGAGCTGCTGCGGCGCAAGCCGGTGTTTGACATCAAGAACTATGGCAACGCCGACCATGTGGCGAATCGGCTGGCCTTCGCGTTTGGCCGCGCCTCGAAGCTCCGCGACGATCCCGAGCAGTTTCGCCAACTGCGCGACCATTACCGCTACAACATTCAGTCGATGGTCGACGAGTGCCGGCGCCGTGGCGTGCCCGTGATGCTATTGCAGGTGCCGGTGAACCTGAAGGACTGGGTGCCGAACGTCTCGGTCCACCGGCGCGACCTCACTGCTGAGCAGCTCCGCGGCTGGCAACGAGCGTTTCGCGAAGGATATCTGTCGCTCGAGCAAGGTGAGCACGGCCAGGCAGCCGGCCACCTGCGCCAGGCGGTTGAGTTCGACGGTGACCATGCCGAAACGCATTACTATCTGGCCGTCGCGCTGCACCGGCTCAACCAGGTGGGCGAGGCACGAAGGCACTATGCGAGTGCGCTGGAGCTGGACGCCTACCCCTTTCGCGCCCTGCCGGAGTTCAATTCCATCCTGCGCGAAATCAGCCAGCGGTCAGGCGCCATCTCGGTCGACATTGTCGCGGCGCTCGAGGAGCAGGCCGTCGATCGGATCATCGGGCTCGACGTGCTGGTCGATTACGTCCATCCGACGGTCGCGAGCAATGAAGTGATCGCGCACGAGCTGCTATTGGCAATGGCGCGGGCGAAGCTGCTGCCGGCCGCGCCCAGCCGGCCGCTGGAGGAGCTTCGCTTCACGGTCCAACGTGCCGCCGGCGAAACCGTTCCCGCGCTCAGCGCCTTGTGTAAACAACACCTCATCATGCGTCAGTACGATAAGTTTGATGGGCTCGCGCGGCGGTATGCGAGGGCGCTTGAGCGCGATAGCCAAGAGAACCCCTCGCGCCGCGACCAGAATGCCGCCGAGCTGCGCCGCCTGGTGCGAATCGAACACGTCGTCAGTCAATATCGACGGCTGCTGTTGGCCGAGAAGCTGGGCCGGCTGGGGGAGGAGTTTTCCGCCGCCGAAGCACGCCGCGTATTCGATGAGTACGTGGAAATGATCCGCAGCCTCGAGCAGCATCACATGGCCCGGCCCGAGGAATTTGCTAGCCGCATTCCCAAGTTCCAGTACCCGGCAAGCCCATAGCGTTCACGCGAAGCGGTCTGGGATGTGCTTCGGACGTTGGGTTGGCTGAGAATGAAGACCCTATTCATCGGAGCACGTGTTCGGCGATCGCCGAACACGTGGCACTCGGCGGGTGAAGCCGCGACGCGCACGGGTTCGGCATCGTGCCGAACCCGTGGCACCATCTGGCACGCCGCGCTCAATCCGGCCGGCCAGCGGGGAGCGGCACGCCGCGAAAGACAATTTCCAGGTCCTGCTGGGACCTGAGCCGCGGATAGACGAACCGCAATCGTTTGGCCACGCTCTCGGCGCTATCGCCCGTGAAAGAGAGGCAGAGCCGCGCGCCGCGCTCGGTTACGCTGTTGGTCTGGCCTAGCTCGCGGAACAATCGCCCCTGGGCGTCATAGAGCTCGACGCGGTTTTCCAATAGCAAGATCTCTTGTGGCTCGGGGATGATCAGGTCTCGCGTCACGAGCAGCTTCACTTCGCACCGCGCGCCTTGCCGCTGCTCGATGCTCTCGACCACCAGTTCCAGGTCGTCCTGGCAGTGCGGGGCTTGCGAATCGAGATTCTCCACGTTCAGCGATGCCATATCGCCCACGGCGATCAACCCCCACCGCAGACGGAGCGTGTCGAGGCGGCGCGCCGCGGTGGGCGGCGGGTTTAGCCGGATATTCATCGCCAGTTGCCGTGTGCCCGCGTTGGCCACGTTCCAGCCGTTGCCCGCCGGCTGCATCGCCGAGAGCTCCACCTGCGAGTCGGTCGTCGCCTCCGTCACGTCGGGCTGCGAGCGATATGCCACCAGCCGAAAGCGGTCTTCCCACATCACTTGCAAATTGAGCTGAAACGTGTGCGTCTGCTCGGAGCGCAGGTTCTGATAGTCGAGCTCCTCAATGAACACGCGCCGCGCGCCGGTCACCTGCGCTCGCACCGGCCCGGCGTGCGCCGTCGGGTATTGCCCCGGCTCGCCCGCCACGACCACCAGGCCCGGATTGCGCGTGTCGTAATGCGGGCGCACGTGGTTGCCACTTTGCCGGCAGACGTCATCGACCAGGTCCCAGAAGGCGCGCCGCTCGTGCGTTAAGCGCACCGGCGCGTCATGAAATGTGCCGTATTGGTCGCCGATGAGAATTCGGTTGCCGGCTTGCTCGCTGGCCGCAGCCAATACGCGCGAGGCGAGCTCGCCGTCGCTGCCGAACTCGACCTCGCTGGCCGCCCAGAGATCGGCGACCTTCAGCCGCTTGAGCAGTTCGGCCGCTCGTAGACGAATCTCCAGTTGCTCACTGGCCAGCGCCAGCTCCAGCTCGCCCCGAGTCAATTTGCCCAACTGCGCCAGCTCGGCGCCCGCCGCTTCGCGCTCCTCGTACGACTCGGAGCCAAGCTGCCGCACCAGCCGCGCGATCCGCAACTGTGGGTCTGGCTCTTCGGCAGCGGCCACGCCGGCTGCCACGAAAAACACCATGAGAGAATGGAATCGCATCGCTACTCCCCCGGAGAGAATGTCCGTCCTTGGTTCGCGGGGGCAGCCGACCGGCTCCGTGCCGGCCGTCGACCAGCCTCCGATCAAAGAATCGTCGACGACTGGAATTTCGTCGCAGGCACTGCTAGAAAGTTCATGCGCAAGGGGGGCGGATGCTACGAAATTCGAGCACGCCGGTCAAGGCAAACACCGGCTCACCAATCTGCCCAATTCCCCGCATCGGCTGGCGACCACCTCGCACGGTACCGAAGTTGAAGATCGACTGCTTGAGCACCGGTGTCCTGGTCGCCGATCATCTGTGCGATCCGATCTCGCATCTGCCCGCCGCGGGCGAGCTGGTGCTGAGCGAACGGCTACCGCTGGAAATTGGCGGCTGCGCGGCCAACGTGGCAATGGACCTTGCCAAGCTTGGCGTCCGAGTGGGAGTCCTGGGTTGCGTCGGCCATGACCCCTTCGGCGCTTTCGTTCGCGACACGCTCGCGGCTCGCGGCGTCGATGTTTCCGGCATTCGTGTCGAACCGAGCGTCCCCACGTCCGGCACATTGATCGTCAATGTCCGCGCGCAGGATCGGCGATTCATTCACTCGATCGGCGCCAATGCTTCGCTGGCTGTCGCGCACATTCCGATTGAGCTCGTTCGGCAGTCACGCGTCCTCTACGTCGGAGGTTACCTGCTCTTGCCGGGGATGGATCAGGACGAACTGGCACGGCTGTTCAGCACGGCCCGTGCCTCGCGCGTAACGACGGTCCTAGATGTCGTGCTGCCCGGACCGGGCGACCACTGGAGCCGGTTGGAGCGGCTGCTGCCGCATACGGATGTCTTTCTGCCGAATCATGACGAATCGGTCGTCATCACCGGCCTGAAAGATCCACTAGATCAAGCGCGGCGATTCCGCGAAGCCGGCGCGCGCACGGTCGTGATCACTTGTGGTGGGGATGGTGCCGTGCTGGTGAGCGACGATTGCCGGCTCCGCGCGGGCGTTTATCCGCTGCCCTTTGTAGGGGGCACAGGGGCGGGCGATGCCTTCGACGCGGGGTTCATTGCCGGACTCTTGGCCGGCGACGATTTCCGCCGCTGCCTTGAGTGGGGCAGTATCCTGGGCGCGAGCTGCGTCCGCGCCATCGGCGCCACCGAGGGCGTCTTTAACCGCGCCGAAGCCGAGGACTTCATGCGGCGTCATCCGCTCAGAATTGTCGAGATTTGAGCCGTCGAGGCGCGGAGTGGTGGAGAGGACATGAGCGGGAACACGATGGACGATCTCTACCAATCTGTAATCGCGCGTTTCGGCGTCTCGGCGGTTTCTTAATGTCTGAATCGCACAAGTCAGAGCCGCCGCGCACGCGCCTCGGGTGGCGGATTGCGCCAGCGGCGGCTTTGTTCATCTTAACTGTATCGCTCTACCTCCCCTCGCTACGCAACGATTTCGTCTATGACGATCACGAGCTGATCCTCAATCATCCGGCGCCGCGATCGTTGGCCGACGTCTGGCGTGTGTTCACCGAGCCACACTTTCCAAAGCTGCCGTATTACCGGCCGCTGGCTCGGCTGACGATGGTGGGGCAGAAGTTCCTACACGGCGATCAGCCCACACCATTCCACTTGTTTAACGCACTCGTGATGGGAACCATAGCGGTACTGGCGTACGCGCTCTACCGATCGCCAGGAATTGACATCGCGCCTGGTTACTCGTTTCTTGCGGCCATGCTGTTGGCAGCGCACCCGATCGCCTCGAGCTGCGTGTATCCTATTTGCTCGGGGCGCGAGACGAGCCTGCCGGCCGTATTTGCGATCGCCGCGGTCTGCAGCTTCCTCAGACACGGTGCGGGCTGGCGCGCCGGCGCATGGCTGCTCTTCGCCGCGGCGCTGCTTTGCAAGGAACAAGCGGCGGTCGTGCCTGGCCTGTTTGCACTCGCCGATCTCTTGCACATTTCAGCCGATCCGCCCGGACGAAGCCTGCGCCGGTGGCTGCTCCGCTACGCGCCGGTCGCGGCCGTGCTTATGGGCTATTTCGCCATCCGATGGCGATTGTTTGGCGGCGCTGGGTCCCATGCGGTCGCGGTATTCGAACAGCCATGGGGACCACCTCTTGCGGTGCTCTTTACGCTCCAGAGCACCTTTGCCCCATTCGCCGAGCTGGTGTACGAGCCAACCGCCGAAACCTGGCTTTCACCGTGGCGCGCGCTGATTGTGCTGGCGGTCGTCGCGATCTTCGCGCTGGCGACATCCCTTGTCGACACTGCCGCACGAAGGCGAGTCGCTTTCTGGGTTGGATGGTTCGTCCTCGCCCTCTTGCCGACCTCGAACCTGCTGACGCAAGAGGCTCCCTTCGACGAACGCTATGGATTGCTTTCCCTCGTCGCGGTCGCGGGCGCCGCGAGCACGCTGGCCACAGCACTCAGCAGGCGGCTGGCCACTCGCGCCGCGATGGTTGTTAGCGCCGTGGTCCTGATGGTCGCCTGCGCCACGATCACGGTACACCGTGCACGCTACTTTCGAGATGATGTCGCGTTTACGACTCAATGGTCGCGCACCGACCCCTCGAACTACAAGCCCCAATCGTTCATCGCCTATTGCTACACGAAGCAGGGCATGCCAGATCGCGCCGCCGGCCATTACCGCCGTGCGATTGCGATTCACCCGCAGGGATACGCGCTTTACAACAACCTTGGCCTGTTACTCGCCGGTCATCGCCGATTTGCCGAGGCTGAAGCTGAATTCCGCCGAGCCATTCACGTCAAGCCTGAAAAGCCCGACGCCTACAACAATCTCGGAGTGCTCTACACGACGCAGGGACGGCTGAACGAGGCCATCGCGCAGTTTGAGATCGCCATGCAGCGCGACCCGGCCGCCGCGCAAGCTCGCAGTAATCTGGGCGCCGTATTGGTCAGTCAAGGCAGGCTGGCCGAAGCCGAGACTCAATTCGCCCAGATCGCGCGCGGCAATCCACACTCTGCCGAAGCGCATTATAAGCTCGGACACGTGCTGGCTCGCGAGGGAAAATTCGCGCAAGCTCGAGCGCGCCTGATGCGGGCCATCCGCATCAAGCCCGACTACGCCGACGCGCACTATACCCTTGCTTTGGTATACTCCCGCCAACAACGCCTGCGCGAGGCGGCCGCTTCCTATCGGCGAGTGCTTGAATTGGCGCCCGATCACCTTGATGCCGCGCACAACCTGGCTTGGATCCTGGCCACCTCCCGCGACCGCTCACTGCGCAACACGCGCGAGGCGCTCCACTGGGCACGTCGCGCCGCCGAAGCGACCGGCCATGGACAATACCGCGTCCTGGATACCTTGGCCGCATCGTTGGCCGCCAACGGGCAGTTCGACGAGGCCCAGCGCTGGCAAGCCAAGGCCATGATGCTCGCTCCTGAATCGGAACAAGCGCTCTTGCGAGCTCGCTACGAACTTTACCAGTCGCGCAAGACGGTGCACTAGTGGCGACGCGCCCTACACTTGCATCTTCCCACGCCGACGGCCCCCCAACGCCCCGCTGGTTGAATCTAATCGTTGTGTTGTTGTTGGCGCTACAGGGTGTATTGGCCGCCACGAGCATGGCGCAAAAGTCGGCCACCTGGGATGAGACTCACTACTTGGGCGTGGGCGCTTATCTGCTACGGACGCAGCGCTGGGACATTCCCTCGGCGCAACTGCACCCTCCGCTCTCGTTCTACTTGAATAGCATTCCGCTCTTGTGGGCGGATTATGACACGTCCGAGTTCCAGCGCGGACGAGCGAGCGATTATCAGGTTGGCATCGCGCGCGGCCGGCGGATTATGGCATCCGCGGCCTTGGGTGGCGAAACCGTCTTGTTCTGGGCGCGGCTGCCGACCGTGCTGTTGGGCGTGCTCTTGGGATTTTTCGTGTATCGCTGGTCCAGTCAACTTCATGGATGGCCCGGTGGCGTGCTGAGCCTCACCGTATACAGCGTATGCCCCAACCTCGTGGCACACGCCGGACTGTTCACTCCCGACATGTCCCAAACGGCATTCGGGCTGATCAGCTTCTACTACATTTGGAGAGCCGGCCCGGACGGCTCGTATCGGCTGGCCGCCGTGGCCGGCGTCTGTCTTGGCCTGACGCTGCTATCGAAATACTCTGCGCTCATCTGGCCGCCGATTTTTATTGTCGCCGCCATGTGCGACCGGCGATACAACTTCGGCTGGCGCATTCGAGCGTGCGCCGCCGCGGTGATCGCTGCCGGTTTCGTGCTGGCGGTTGGTTACGGGCTTCGACTCGACGAATATTGGCGAGGCATTGTCACACAATACACACTTGTATCGACCGGTCGCGAACGGTCATACCTCATGGGTGAAGTGTCGTATGACGGCTGGTGGTATTACTACCTTGTGGCGCTCGTGGTCAAGTTGACGGTGCCGCTATTGCTTCTCGTGCTGGCAGCGAGCGCTCTGTCGTTGTTCGCGCGAGGCATCGGCTGGCGGGATGCATTGTTCATCTGGCTCCCCGTCGTCGCGTTCCTCGGAGCCTTCTCACTTCTGGGCCGTGTCAACAACGGAATTCGCTACGTCTTGCCAATCCTGCCGTTTCTCATCGTGTGGGCGGGCGGACTATCGAGCGTCCTGTTCAGAGCGGGGCAATGGCGCTGGACTGGGGTTTGCACCGTCGCGGTTCTGCTTGTCTGGCATGTCTATGCTGGTCTGTCGATTTACCCGCATTACCTGGCGTACTTCAATGAGCTGGCGGGTGGGCCACACCATGGCCACGAGTGGCTGCTCGACTCGAACCTGGATTGGGGCCAGGACCTAAAGGGTCTCGCGTCGTACATGCAGGCCAACGGAATTCGAGAGGTCACGCTCAGCTACTTCGGCACGGCCGATCCACACCTCTATGGCATCCGATACCAGAGTCTTCCCAGTGATGCGGCGCTCGATCCGCGGTACACCTGCCGACAAATCCGCGCCGGCGACGTATTGGCCGTCAGCGTGAATAATCTTCACGGTTTGTTTGTCGATTTGGGTGACCTCGGCAAGCGCCTGCGCGCGATGAAGCACGAGGCCGTAATCGGCTATTCCATCTTTGTGTATCGTGCGAGTTTCACGGCCCGGCTCAACTGGCGACAAGAACTGCCCGTCGACGCCGCCACCGAGCTCCAATAACCGGTCGCTCACGAGCCTTTGGTGCGTTCCGATTACAGCACGAAAACCAGGTCGCGCGCTAGCTGACCGTGCATGACTGGCTTATTCCGTGCGTACGGCCAGCAGTGCGCACTTTGTGCTATGTATTGGGTGGGATATTCGCGTTTCTCAAGGGGTTGCGCATGTCGATCGACATCGCGGTGATTCCGGTCGCGGGACGTGGGACTCGGCTGTTGCCGCTTACCAAGAGCCAGCCGAAGGAGATGCTGCCGGTGGGCCGCAAACCGGTCGTACAGTATGTCGTCGAGGAGTTGGCCCATTCGGGCATTCAAAAGCTGCTGTTCATCACCGGTCCCGACAAGGGCGTCATCGAAAATCATTTCGATATCCAGGCAGAACTGATCCAGCACCTGCGTGAGACCCACAAGGAGGAATTGCTGGGCGAGCTCGATTTCGACCGCAATGGGCTGGCCTATTTGTATACGCGGCAGCGCCGGCAACTGGGGTTGGGCCATGCCGTCCTTTGCGCGAGGCCGCTGGTACGAGACTCGGCATTCGTGGTGGCGCTCGGCGATTCGCTCATCGGCCCCGAGCGGCCCTCCACGGTGGTGGGCCGGTTGATCGAGCTATTTGAGACCATGGGAGCCGAGGCGGCGATCGCCTTCGAAGAGGTGCCCTGGAACGACGTAGCGCATTACGGAATCGCTCAGCCGCGCGGCGAGGCCGGCGAGGTATTCGAGCTGGCCGATTTGGTGGAAAAACCCCACCGGGCCGACGCGCCCAGCAACCTGGCGATCGCCGCACGTTACGTCTTGGCGCCGTCGGTCTTCGATGCGCTGGAGCGCACCGATCCGGGAAAGGGAAATGAAATTCAATTGACCGATGCGCTGCGACTCGTGCTCCAAGACGGCGGCAAGATCGTCGGACTGCGGCTGGCCGAGGGCGAAACGCGCTTCGACGTGGGCAGCTTCGACAGTTACTTTCGCGCCTTCGCCGCCTATGCCCTGGCCGATCCGGAACATGGGGAGGCGGTACGCCGCGACCTCGAACGGCTGCTGAATCAGTGCGAGCGGCTGGTGTGAGATATGTTGGCGTGATTGTCGCGCACTACGGCGACTGCCAGTCCTCGAGAACACGCCCGTGCACTCGGCTGAACTCGGTCGTGTTGTGCGTCACCAGCGTGGCCCGGTGCGCCAGCGCGATGGCGGCGATCATTGCGTCGTGCGGCCCAATCGGCGTCCCGCGCGCGGCGAGTTCGGCGCGCAGCCGCCCGTGTTCCTCAGCAGCGATGTCGTCGAACGGAAGCGAGGAGAACCGCTTCCGCAACGATTCGATCAAGGCGCGATTGGCGGCCTCGCGGCCAGGCCCGCTGCGCGCGGCACCGAAGTAGAGCTCGGCGAGCACGACTGAACATTGTGCGATGTCGCTATCACAATGCGCACAATATAATCCGCCGCGGCCCGTTATCGCCATCGTTAGGGAGTGTCTCTGGAATGAGCCGACTACCCATGTCGGGGTTCAGTTGATGGGCTACGTGCCCCAGCGAAGCGCTTTGTCGGAGATGTCTTTGCGGCACCAGGCGCCGCTCCAGCGGATGGCTTTAACAGCCGTATACGCCTGGAGCTTTGCTGCCGCGATGTCGTCGCCAAGGGCCGTGACCCCGAGCACTCGGCCGCCGTCGGTCACAATCTGACCCCCGGAAGTAGCGGTGCCGGCGTGGAAGACCTTGACACCGGGCACCTGTGCGGCCGCCTCCAGCCCGCGGATCGGCAGGCCGCGCTCGTAGTTGTCTGGGTAGCCTTCGCAGGCCATGACGACGCAGACGCTGGCGCGAGAGTCCCATTGGGGCCGGTCCATCGCTTCGAGTGTCGAATCGACGGCCGCATCGAGCAGATCGACCAGGTCGCTCTTCAGGCGCATCATCAGGGGCTGGCACTCGGGGTCGCCGAACCGGACGTTGAATTCCAGCACCTTAGGGCCCTGGTTCGTGAGCATCAGCCCGGCGTAGAGCACCCCACGGAACGGGCGGCGGTTGCGTTTCATGGCGTGTACGGTGGGCACCAGCACGCGCTCTTCGATCAGCGCCAATGTTGCCTCGTCGACCAAAGGAGTTGGGCAGTAGGCGCCCATGCCCCCGGTGTTCGGCCCCGTGTCGCCATCGTAGGCACGCTTGTGGTCCTGGCAGGGGGCCAGGGTCACGATCGTCCGTCCGTCGGTGATCGCCAGCACGCTGACCTCTTGCCCGTCAAGCCGTTCCTCGATAACAAGCTGATTGCCCGCGTCGCCGAAGACCTTGTCGCGAGCGATGCGGATGACAGCCTCGATGGCGGCGGCGCGATCGCGGCAGACCGCCACGCCCTTGCCGGCGGCGAGGCCATCGGCCTTGACGACCACTGGAACGTCCTCGCGCATCGTGAGAAAGGTGAGCGCGCTGTCGGCGTCGCGAAACACCTGATAGTCAGCCGTGGGCACGTCGGCCTGACGGAGCAGGTTTTTGCAGAAGACCTTGCTACCTTCGAGCTCGGCGGCGGCCTTGGTCGGTCCAAAGATACGGAGCTTCGCTTCAGTAAAGGCATCGACAATGCCGGCCACCAGCGGCCCCTCGGGGCCGACGATCGTCAGTTGGACCTGATTCTGCTGGGCGAACTTGATGAGCCGCGGAAAATCGGTCGGCGCGAGGTCCACATTCTCGGCAACGTCCGCCGTTCCGGCATTGCCGGGCGCGACAAAGACTCGCTCAACGCGGCGGCTTTGGGAGATCTTCCAGGCGAGCGCGTGCTCGCGACCACCGCTGCCGATCAGTAGGATGTTCATCAAAACTTGTAGGTCAGGCACCCCGTGCCTGACACGGCGCTGCCAAACGGGTGAATTAGCGCCAGTGATTCTAGCGCCGAGCCGCGCGGGCAACAAGCGGTTGTAAGTGCGACCTCGACACGAGACGCCACGAAAAGTCGCTCACGTGCGAAGCCCGGCAACCGCGCGCATGGCGACCAGCGCCTGCAAATAGGTTTCCAAGGGCAGGCCGTCGACCGTCGCCTGCCGAAGGCGCGTGACGCCGTCGCAAGCGCCAGCCTGACGGACGAGTAATTCAATCACGCCGCGCTCGCTCTCAACATCGAGAGGCTCGATCACGTCGATGCGGTCGCGCACGTGCGCGACGGAGATCGCCAGCGCATAGGCGGCCCAATTACTGACGCCGGCAAGGATTGTAAAATCCGTGGCAATCCGCGCCGCGACGCGGCTCGCGGCGCCGGTCGGCGCAGTTGCACAGAGTGTTTCCCAGGGGATGCTACCGCAGCCGATTTCGTTTCCACCGTCGGCCAGGCCGATCGTGGTGACCCCAAGTCGGCGCCGCGTGACTTCCTCGAAGAGCCGATGCGTTTTGGCCGTGTAGCCGTTGATGTCGACGCCGCGCCAGTTATGGCAAGCGTTGCGGTCATGCTCGGGGACTTCGAGGCAGAACCGCTCCACGGGCGGTTGTCCGGCACGACGCTGAGCGACAAGCGATTCGACCGTGTGGCTGGGCGAGGGGCGCTCGATCGCAATCAAATGCGTCAGCTTACCCGCACAATTCGCAAGAAACGCATCAACCCAAGCGTCCGTGCGCGTATCGTGCTCGGCGGAGTCTTGAGCGCGCGCCGGTTCGTTCGGCTGGCCTGCTTCGAATGGAACACATTCTAGTGGTATGCGCGAAAGGCCGCGTGCCATCAAACACGCTTCGACAAGCGGCCGTCCGTAGTCGTCGGAGACGAGCGTCACTTCCATACCCAAACGGGACAGCGCCGCAGCCAGATACACCGCGCCGGGAGGGCCGTCCGTTTCCGCCGCCTGTGGATCGGCATCGACGATGCAAAATCCCGTGACGATCGCCACGGATTGACCCGTCTCCGATAGGCTGTTGGCGGCGTGCTCCAGTTGGCTTGGCGGCAGCGCGCGTTCGATCGCCGGATGGCTCACCAGCCCACGCCCGGCCGGATCGCGGCGCATAATTTGCTCGAGCTGGCAGCAAACCGAGGTCACGTGTGGAGGTGACTCACCGCCGGGGGATGGATGACCAGAACCTACTCGTCGCGGAAGAATACGTTGCGGTCGATCGCTTGGCGCGTCTGGCGAGTGCGGTTGGCCGGCACCGACTCATCCTCATAGCCGAACGATACGCCGCACAGGATACGTAGGTTTTCGGGAATTTCCAGCTCGCGACGGACGATTTGCGGATAAATGCGCAGACTGGCCTGAGGGCAGGATCGAACGCCGCGCGCCCAAAGCGCCAGCATCAGCGTCTGCACGTACATGCCGACATCCAAGGCGACGCCAACGCCAAAGCTCTTCTCCATGCACACGATCGCCACGTGCGGCGCGTCGAACAGCTCATAGTTGCGCAGGAATGCTCGCTGGCGGCCGAGCTTGTCGTAGCGGTCGACGCCCATTTCCTCGTAGAGGGCGATGGCGCAATCGACCTGCAACCGCTTGTACGGCTCGGGAAACGTATCGGGCACGTCCTCGGGCGAGGGCATCTGGCCACCGGCCGCCGCCTCGACCAAGGCCGCGCGCAGCCGATCGCGTCGCGCGCCCGACGCGATAAACACGCGCCAGGGCTGGACATTGCAGTTGGACGGCGCGTGCTGGGCGAGTTCCAGCGCTTCGACCAGGACGTGCCGCGGCACGGGCCGGTGGGGCAGAAACCCGCGAACGCTGCGCCGCGCGACAATGGTCTCGTCAAGGTTGTACATGGAGGTGATTTTACAATTCTCGTCTGCGTGTGCCACGCGCCAGCGGGCCGACGATCGGCGCCTCAGGGCAACGTGTTGAAGGCTGAGCCCGGGGCGTTAGCCCCGGGAGTGCGCCGCCGAACCGGTGTGCGCCGCGCTGATCGGCGCGTTACTCCGGCGACCAACGCCGCCGGCTCGGCAAGCAAAGGGTGTCAGGGCGATTCCACTTCGGCGAGCATGTGGTTAAAGAGCGGCTCGCGCAGCTTGCCGCTTTCACTCCAGCCGCTGAAGCCGACGTTGCAGGTGAGGACCGGCTCGAGCCAGACGGCAGTGGTCGACGAGCGGACAAAGGGGGTCTTGCGGCGAATCTCGCGCATCCGCTGGTTCAACTCGACGCGAACGTCGGCCGAGATGCCGTCGGTCACCTGCCCCACGATCCGCAGTTGCCCCTCGACGACCGTTCCCAGCACCAGGGCCTTGAAATCGTCTTGGCCCAGAGGGACAAAACCCAGGATGACGCAATCGACCGCCTCGGGGCGGCTGGGTTTTTCGAGCTCCTTGAGCGCGTCCGCGTCTACTTCGCCGGCGCGGCCGGTAAAATCTTCGATCGACGCGCCCAAGTCTTCTTCGCCGGTGCCCTCGACCTCGCGTGCGTGCTCGACGATGGAATGGACCAGGTTCAGGTTAGACCTCTTCGGTACGTCGCCCCAGTTCCAGAGCTTGCTGTAGGGGATGCCTCCGACGACCACCAGCGCGCAAAGGGCGGCCGCGAACCCCCAACCACCGGACGTGACGCGGCGCGAGGTCTCCGGCAAGTCGCGGATCGTTTCGGTCCAAATCGCCGCCGGCTTGAGGACGATATCGAGCACGCCCAAGTGCGCATCCTCCATCAAGGCGTGCAGGAACGCCATGAAGTGCGCTACCAAGAGCGCCGACACACCCAAGCCCAACTGCGCGAACGCCCACCACATCCGCAATCCGCCTTCATCCTCGGACGAAAGCAGGCGGACGGTGATACTCGCGCCAATCACGACCATCAGGCCGATGAGAAACGTCACCGCCCAGCGCGGCAGCCGAAGCTGTTTCCACCACGGCGCCTCGTGGTCGACGGCAGCCGTGGCCTCGACGCGATCGACTTCGACAAACAGGTTCAGGCCGGGATAAAACCCACAGGAGAGACACCAAGAGGCTCTGGTACCGCGCATGTCGGCGCCGCAGTGCGAGCAAGCATTTGCCCGTTGCGGCGACGACTCGGTGAAGACGCCCCCTTCCACGGCCACCCCGGCGGCCTCATTGGCGGAAAAATCGATTTCGTCCGAGCGATTCATGGCCGGTCCCATCCCTCGTGTGCCGCGATCTTCCGACCGCCGGTTTGCGAATTCCGCGCGGCGAGGTCGGATTTTTTTAGCGCAATCCCCTGGGAATACTAGGTCACGGCGGCCGGCGCATTGGAGCGTGGTTCGGGACCGATCGCGAAATCCACCGCGCCTGCAATGTAGCTTTGACACGGGCGCTGTCGTGACCGGGTTTCGTTGGCCGTTTGAGAAGGTTATTCTGAAAAATCATCCGTGGAGCCGAAGTCCATGTCACCCGTAACCCCAAAGCCGCGCCACGCGCGTTTGATCGGCGGGTACTTTTTGTGGGTGGGGGTCTTCGCAGGGTTGGCGATAGCTGGTTCGATCTGGTTCTGGCTGTCACGCTCTCATCAGGTGGCTCATCGCGCCGGCAACGCCGTGGCGAAGCTGCCGGCGGTGATGGAATTGCCCAAGATCACTGCCCAATACAGTCGCCGGAGCGTCGTCCAAGACGATCCGCGCGCCGACGGTTGGCAAAGCGAGACACTGAGCGAGGCCGCGGCCGCGCAGCTCAAGGCCGTGGCCAAGCTGCTGGAGCACCCGGACCAGATCGACGAATCACACGTCGCCGAGCGCATCGTAGACGACTTCACCTGCGATGCGCTGCGGCCGCAAGACCTATCACCGGTATACGACGACCGGGTGCTGACGGTCGTGCGCGGCAAACCGGTTGAGCGAGATGCCGCCACGGCCACCGGTACGCACCAAGGCGGCCGCGGTCTGGTGACCGCGCTTGTGGCGCTCGCCGAGCCGCTGCGCGCGGCCTCGCAAATCCGCACCGCGATCAAGCTTTTTCGCCTCGAGCCCGTGGCGGAGGGGCTGGCAACCACGGCGTACTACGAATCGTGCGCGCACACCGCCGCGAGCTCGGTCCAACAGAACGCGATCTGGCGCGCGCGATGGCGCATCGAGGGAGAAGAACTTCCGCGACTCGAATGGCTGGGCGTCGAGCAATTTGAGGAGACGACTGCGAACGCCGCGACATCGACCCTGTTCAGTGATTGCACGAAGGCCGTGTTGGGCGCGAATTCCGCGTGGCGCGAGCAGCTTATCTACGGCGCTGATCATTGGGGGCGCCGGATGGAAATGACCGTCGCCACGGACTGGTGGGGACATCAGGGAATCACGGTCGGCGATGTCAATTCGGACGGGCTGGAGGATGTCTACGTTTGCCAACCAGGAGGCGTGCCCAATCGTCTTTTCATCCAGCAGACCGACGGCACGGCGCTCGACCGCTCCGCGGCGGCCGGCGTCGATTGGCTGGACCGGACGAGCGCGGCGTTATTGATTGACTTGGACAACGACGGCGATCAGGACCTGGCGCTCACGGCGATGGCGAGCCTGCTGATCATGGCCAACGATGGTCGCGGTAATTTCTCGATCATGGCCACGCTGCCGGTGAACCAGAACGTGTATTCGCTTGCCGCGGCCGATTTCGACCAGGACCGTGATCTTGACATTTATGTCTGCATCTACGCGCCAGACTCGCGCCACGTGGGAGAGATCGGCAACCCGCTGCCGTATCACGATGCCAACAACGGGGCCCCGAACGTGCTCTACCGCAACGAGGGGAACTGGCAGTTTTCGGACGCGACGCAGGAGGTGGGCCTCGATGAGAACAACCGCCGCTTCAGTTACGCGGCCGCGTGGGAGGATTTTGACAACGACGGCGACCAGGACCTGTACGTTGCCAACGATTACGGCCGCAAGAACCTTTTTCGCAACGACGGCGGCCACTTTGTCGACGTGGCCGCGGCGGCCGACGTCGAGGACTCCGGTTCGGGCATGGCGGTCGCCTGGGGAGATTACAACCGCGACGGACTGATGGACCTCTACGTGAGCAACATGTTTTCCTCGGCCGGAAATCGCATCACCTATCAAGAGCAGTTTCAGACCGAGGCCACGAGCGACGTTCGCCAGCGGATTCAACGATTCGCCAAGGGGAATTCGCTGTTCCGTAATCGCGGAGATGGGACCTTCGAGGACGTCAGCGAGCAATCCGCAACGACCATGGGGCGGTGGGCCTGGGGCTCGGCGTTCGTCGATCTCAATAATGACGCCTGGGAGGACATCGTTGTCACCAACGGCTATCTGACACGCAGCGATCCGGGTGACTTGTGAAGTTTTTTCTGGCGGCAGGTCGTGTCGCGCTCACCTTTGGATGTCGTCCCCAGCACCGAGGCGCAGGAGTATCAGGATGCGACGAGTGCCCTGCACCGGTTGATGCGCCAGGGGAAATCGTTCAGCGGACGAGAGCGTAAATGCTGCTTCCTGAATACGGGAGGCGAGCGGTTTGCAAATATCTCGGCCGTCTCGGGGCTGGATTTTGCGGATGATGGGCGCGCGCTGGCATCGGTTGATTGGGACCTGGACGGCGATCTCGATTTGTGGCTAGCCAACCGCACCGGGCCGCGTGTGCGGTTTATGCGCAACGATACGCGCGCCGGAAACCACTTCGTGGCGGTCCGGCTCGAAGGGCGCTCGTGCAATCGCGACGCGATCGGCGCGCGCGTGTCGGTTTTTCCGCGTGGCGCCGAGGATCGCCCCCTGATTCGCACGCTGCGTGCCGGCGAGGGGTATCTGTCGCAGTCGAGCAAATGGCTCGTCTTCGGCCTTGGCGCAACTACGCAAGTCGATCGCGTCGAAGTACGTTGGCCGGGGGCCGCCACGCAGGAATTCCAGGGACTGGAAGCCGACCGCTGGTATCATCTGGTGGAATCGCTCGAATCGCCCCAACCGTGGCAGCCGCACGAGCGGAAGGTTCAACTCACTCCCGCCCCCGTTGAAGAGCCGGCGGAATCGGACCGCGCGCGTTGCCTGGTGGTGGGCCGGCTGCCGGTGGCGCCTTGGTCCTATGAGGACATGGCCGGCCGCCGCGAAACCTTGGCCTTGTCTGGAAATCGCGGTGTGTTGGTCAACCTTTGGGCCAGTTGGTGTGGGCCGTGCGTCAAGGAGTTGGGCGAATTTGCCAGGCGGCGCGCCGAGATCGAAAGCGCGGGCCTGCGCATCGTGGCGCTCTCGGTCGATGGCCTGGGGGATGACGACCGGGGCGACCCGCGCCGCGCGGCCGAGCTGCTGGCGGAGATCGGCTTTCCGTTCGCGGCGGGACGTGCCAATGAACGCCTGCTCGATTCGGTCGAACTGTTGCGCACCAGTCTGTTCTATCTCTTTCGCCCGCTGCCGGTGCCCACCAGCCTGTTGATCGACGGGCGCGGCCGACTGGCGGCGGTCTACGAGGGTCCCGTCGAGGTCGAAGAGCTGCTGCGCGATGTAGCAGCACTGGAGGTCTCCGACGAGGCATTGCGCGACCTGGCCACGCCGCTTCCGGGCCGGTGGCACACGCCGACGATCATTACGCCCTTGGCGGAGATGGCGGGTCAGGCCTTTCGCGCCGGCTACCAGGACGAGGCGATCGCCTTCTACCGGGGTGCCTTGGAGGAGGGGCCCGAGCCGGCGCGCGCCGCCGATATTCATTTCGACTTGGGAACGATTTTCACCGCGCGAAATGACACGCGAGCGGCACTTGCGCACTTGGGCGAGGCCGTCCGGCTGAGGCCTAACGATGCGGCCGCCCATCGCGGCCTGGCGCTGGCACTGGCTCACGACGGCAAGACGGCGGAATCGCGGCGCCATTACGAGGAAGCGATGCGGCACGATCCGGCCGACGCCGAGGCTCACTTCGAGCTCGCGAACTTGCTTTTGGAGACCGCGCATATGGCCGAGGCGGCGGACGAATATCGTGAGGCACTGCGCCTGCGTGCGGATCATTACGCGGCGGCGAACAACCTCGCCTGGATTCTGGCAACATCCCGCGATGCGGCGCTGCGCGATGGCACGCGCGCGGTGGAGCTCGCCGAGCTGATCTGCCAGAGCACGAAGCAAGAAGATCCGAATTGGCTCAATACGCTCGCCGCGGCCTATGCCGAAGCCGGACGCTGGGAGGATGCCGTGGCCACGACGCGGCGCGCCATCGATCTATTCAAGGGGCGCAACCAAACGACCGCCGTTGACAAGGCAACGCGACGGTTGGCGCTTTACGAGTCTCGCCAGCCCTATCGCGAACCGTAGCGATTGTTACTTCCCAGGCGGGGCCGGTTTCCGCGCGGCGGGTGTTTTGGCGGGAACGGGGTCACTCGTGCGCGAGTTGGCTAGCGCAGCGCGAACCGCCTGGCGTCGGGCTTTCGCGGCCGCCACGAGCTCGGCCACCTTCGCCCGCTGCGCCTCATCGAGCACGGCGACGATTTCCTTGTCGCGCGCCTCGCGCAACACGGCCAGTTGAGCCTCGAGCGCCTCGATCTTCTCGGCGTGCTTGCTCTGAATTTCATAGATCTGCTCGCGCTGCTGAGGCGTAACGACCCTGGCATAGTGTGGCGGCAGGCGGCGCCCCGCCGTGCGCCTCGCGGCCTGCGTCCCTTTGGCCTCTTGTGCCCACAGTCCGTTGCCAGAGCCGGTCAGAAGCACAAATAGGACGATGGAGAGACTGCTCACTCGTTTCGCGTTGCACTGGTTGAACATGGTGTTGCCCTTTCGTTCTTGGCTGCCGAAGCGCGTGATGGCGCGGAATGCTCCCTGTCGGTCTGGGCCGGCACGGCAAACATCCTAACCGCTCGCGCGCTCGCAAGAAAGCGCCAGACTTGGCAACACAGCCCAAAAGATTCGCTAGACCGCAGCCGTGGAGCCACTGCGTGGGACGGCCTCGGCGGGGCGAATCGCTCCGGCCACCTTGTCCAGTCGCGCCGGGACCGAACGCTCCTCGCGGCGCGCCGATTCGGCCGGGGCCGAGTTGGCAAACAGCTTATCACGCAGCGCGACGACCTCACCAATCCGGCGACGCAGCTCCGACATGCCGCTCGCAGCGTCGAACAACTCGGGCTCAAGGAAGAGACGCGACGGCTGCGCAAGTCGCTGATGCCGAGCGAGTTGGTGCAGCATGCCGCAGCTCGACCGATCGAGCCCATGAGCACGGCACAATTCGCGAAACAGCGCTGGATGACTGTTGAGGCGCCCCTTGCGGTCGCGACGCCTCAGGACCAGCACCACGATCCAGACCGCCAAGGCGATGCACCCGATCGTCACCACCGTGACGCTTACGCCCGAAACGTCGAAGCCTTGTTGCTGTTGCGACGCGTAGTATCGGAACAGTTGCTCCACGGTGGGCGTGTTCGACAGGAGGATCGCGCGGATCATGACTTCTCCGACAATGAACGGGCCGGGGCGGCGCGAACGGTTCGATGAGCGATCGTACGGCCGCTAAGCATCCGCAGCTCCTTGCGCGTGGACGGCGGTCGTGTCGCCCGACACGCCACGCTTGCCGATCTGGGCCAGCGATTGTTGGACCGCCTCTTCAACCAGTGGGCTGTGGTCGTATCGTGCGGCGCGAAGCGCTTCGATCGCCGCCGCCGAGGTGCATTGCTGCAAGCCGCGCACGGCCTCGATGCGCACCACATGATCGCGATCATTGCGCAGCAGGTTGATGAAGTTTGCTTCCATTTGCGGCGCAAGCTCGAGCATGATGGCCGCGTCGAGCGCCCTCAATTTGCGGCTTCGAGAGCGGGATGCGAACTCATCGGCCAGGTAGGGAATCGTGTTGGGGTCGACCTTTTTTACCACCTCGCCGGTGCTGTGGCGGACGTCGTCGTCCAGCGTGTCGTAGGCGGCGATGAGGCGCTGGATGGTGAACTCCGAGAGACTGTCTCGCGCCGCCTGACGAACGATTGCTTGGGGGCTGTCGAGCTTGTCGATCAACGAGGCGAGCGCGCCGGGGATGCCGCGCTGACGAAGCTGGCGGATGGCGGCCGCCTGGACCTCGGGATCGGGATCGTCCAGGGCACCCAGCACCGCGGCGTTGGCCTCGGCGCCGCTGAATTCGGCCAGGGCGGCCACGGCGGCGCGGCGGCCCTCGTCCTTGCCTTGTTTCGACAACCGCTCGATGGCGCTGAAGGCCTCGAGCCGCTTCATGTTCGACGCCAGAATCGTCCGCACGGCGACCGCCTGCACGGTCCCATCCAGTTCGTCAAGTGAACGCCCCGCTTTGGCCCAGGTGATCGAGTCGATGCGCCGGAGGTTCGCCAATACCGTCTCTGACGGGTCCGATCCGATGCGCGCCAAGAGGTATTGCACGAACTTCAGGTCGGTGCGATGCGCGATGATGTGCAGGCAGACGGAGGGCGCATGCGCATTGTCCAGGTAGCTCAACAACAGGCGCAGAATGCCGCCGCGGTGGCTGTGCGACAAGACATCGACAATGGCGAGGTAACCGGCGTGATGGGGATCGGTGAGGAGCCGTTTGAGCGTTTCGTTATCCTTGTGCGCCAAGAGCAGAAAGGCCTCGATGACCTCCTTGCGCTGGTGTTTGGCATAGCGCGCCACGGAGAGTTCGAGGGTGGCCGTGAGATTACGGCGCACGACCTGCGGATCGCGCCGGTTGCGGAAGTCGCGTGGGGCGGCCAGCTCTCCATAGACGAGCTCCGCCAGCTCCAGCAGCGTCTTCGCGGCAAGCTTGACATGGGGGTGCGTCTCGTCCTCCAGTACGCTTACCAAGGCGGGCATCAGGTCGTATTCCTTGAACGCCACCAGCGCCTGACAGGCATTTGTGCAGAGCTGGGTGTCGTGATCCATGATCGCATCACGCAACGCCAGCGACATGCGCCCGCGCGCCTGGTCGAGGATCGCCTTCCATGGCTCGCTCACCTGGTGGAGGCGGTGCAGGACCTCGCGCTGGCCGGCGGCGTTTCGGCGGTCGAAAATGGCGCGCAGCGCTCCTTCGTTGATCGCCGCGTAGGACGAGTCCAGCGCCGGCAAAAGCAGCTCGGCCGCCGCCTCGTTGGGCGTGCGAGCAAGCACCTCGAAGGTCGTCCGCAATCCTTCACTCACGAGTCACCGCCGCTGCGACTAACAGGAATGACCTTGGTGTTATGGGGCTTGGGCTGTCGAGGGAGGGAATCTCCGTGCCGCGCACGCAATCCGATCCAACCACCGGTGTAACTCCAGCGCATGATCAGGGCGCTTGATTCATCCGGCCCGACCGTCGAAACTGAAGGATGGTCGAGCGCGAAACGATGCCCCGCGCAGCGCAAGAGCGCCCGAGGCCACGCGCCGCACCCTGATCTCCTATCGGAAAGCTACCTTACGTCGACGCGCCCTGCTTCAAGGTCCGTTTATGACAGCCGTGCCGAAAGCACCGGAGATATTGGATCGAGAATTCCTGGAGATTCGCGCACACGTATTGACCGTGGCGGCTTCGCTCGACCGGCTCGACCGCGCGGAGAACACGGTCCGCGATGATCCGCGCATGACTCGTCTGCGTCGTGCACTGGAGGTCTTGTTAAGCGACCGGCCGGATCGTGCGGAGCGAGTGCAGCTCGTTTTCTCGCTCGATTACGACCCAACCTGGCGCGGCCGGCTGAACGTTTCCCAGGACTAGTCCCAGCGATGTATTATCTCGACCCGCACATTCACATGGTTTCGCGCGTCACGGACGACTACGAGACGTTGGCCAAAATGGGCTGCCTGGCCGTGAGCGAGCCGGCATTCTGGGCCGGATTCGACCGCGGCAGCGTCGACGGTTTTCGCGATTACTTCCGCCAACTGACGGAGTTCGAGCCCAAGCGAGCCGCGATGTACGGCCTGCGGCATTACACCTGGCTGTGCATCAACGCCAAGGAGGCCGAGAATGTCAGCCTCTCGCGCGAAGTGATCGCCATGATCCCTGGGTTTCTCGACCGGCCCGGAGTTCTGGGAATCGGCGAGATCGGACTGAACAAGAACACGCGCAACGAGGCGATCGTGTTTCTCGAGCACCTTGACCTGGCGACCAAGACCGACGAACAAATCCTGATCCACACGCCCCATTTGGAGGACAAGTACAAGGGGACGCGGATGATCCTGGACATGCTCTGCGACGACCAGCGTATCGACCGCCGCCGCGTGCTGGTCGATCACGTCGAGGAACACACCATCCGCCCCGTTTTGGAAGCAGGCTATTGGGCGGGCATGACGCTCTATCCGGTGAGCAAATGCACGCCCCAGCGCGCCGCCGACATCGTTGAGATGTATGGGCCAGAGCGGCTGCTCGTAAACTCGGCCGGCGACTGGGGCCCGTCAAAGCCGACCGCTGTGCCGGATTTTATTCTCGAGATGCGCCGCCGCGGCCACGGCGAGGCGCTGATCCGCCGAGTGGTGTACGAAAACCCACTGGAGTTTTTCGGTCAGAGCCGGAATTTCGATTTTGTGCCGCCGGAGTCTCCGGAAGCAACTGCACTGCCCGGTGGGATAAACCCACCGGCTCGCTGAGGGGAGATCGCGCTCATCGGCACGCTTAGATGCCGAACTGGCGCAGGACCAGGTCTGCTACGTCAGTGTCGGCCATGGCGCGGCCCACGAGAACGCCGCGCTCGGATGAGACGATGATGCCGCGCTGAGCTTTGTCGCGCGCCGGGGCGCCGTGCGAGCCGCGCACCAGCGTCGCGTCCAGCGGAATTCCCATTTTGGCCGTATCGAGGAACAGCTCCACCGGGTCGTAACCGGGCTTGCGATGGATATCGACCGTGCGAGCAAACCGCGGGGCGCGGTCGTCGGAGAGCCAATAGTAGTAGGCCTGCCAGCTATTGGGCGTTGAGGCGAGCACCACTTCGCCGCCGCGTGGGTGGTCCATGCCGTAGCGTGCCTGATCGTCGCGCGTCAAGACTTCGGCAATTCCTTTGCGCCGGCGGAAGAGGTCAACCACTCGGCCTATCGTCTCCGCGTCGCCGTCGCGAACAAATACGTGCGAAACCTGGTGATCGGCCAGTGCCCAGGCGCGGCTGTTCTCGAAGTCCAACCACTCGCCGTCGTCTTGATCACGTGTGACCAATAGCCCGACTTCGCGCAGGACGCGGTTGGGATACTCAACATGGTCAACGGGCGTGATCGCATACTCGCTCGCGACGAGCCACAGCGGCCGCTCGGGGCGATAGGCCGCAGACAGTCCTTCTGAAAGCCGACCCAGCAATTCGTCGAGCTGGGCGAGTGCCCAGCGTGCCGGCTCGCTGTCGGGCCCGCACTTTTGCGCGGCGTAGTCGAGGTGCGGTAAATAGATGTGGAAGAGGTTGGGTCGCCAACGTGCCGCGGCCAGAATTGCCGATTCGGCAATCCACTCGCTGGAGGCAATATTCGCCATTGGTCCCCAGAAGCGATGCAGCGGGAAGTCGTGCAGCCGCTCGCGCAGCTCGCCGTAAAGCTCGGTTGGCTTCGTGTAGCACCACAGCGACTCGGAGCCATCGGGATTGTGAATCGGCGCCGGTGTGCAGACGTAATCGGCTCCGCAACCCTTGCTGTGAAGGGCGAACCATACGGCCGACGTCGTGCCGGGCTGTTTGTCGTGCAAGGTGTCCCATATCTGCGGCGCCGTAATGCAGTCGTTCCAGGCGGTCCACATCTCCACTTCGCGCCGGTCGCGCCAATAGAAGCCATTGGCCACCACACCATGCCCGCGCGGCAGTACGCCAGTCGTCATGTTGGCCTGCACGGGACAGGTGAGGCACGGGAAGCTGGGCACGAGCGTGATCTGCTCGCCCGAGCCGGCCAGCGATCGAAGCTGCGGCATAGTCGCGAAGTCGACTTCTCGTAGTCCCGGTATCGAGAGTAGTACGACGTATTCGCTCATCGCCTCAGGTCGAGTAGATCCACCGTCCCAAGAGCGCCGCCGGGACCAACAGCACCAAAATCAAGAGCGCCCACTCCGGCCCTCGGACCGCAAGGCAAACGGCCGCGTCCAGGACGATCAGCGACAAGATACACTGCTTGACGGCCGCCTGCACGTATTGCGGGATGGGGGTCGTGATCGCGCGCAGCGGCCGCCAGGCAATGAGCGCCGCGATTATTGCCATGAGTGTCCACCAGGCGCGCGAGGGCGCGAAGCGCGGGTAGATTCCGCTCTCGGGAACATCAAGTGCAATTAGCGGAAAGATCGCCAAAAGTGCGATACCGGCAATCATCGTCACTAGCGCCCCCGCCAGATGCCAGCGGTGGCTCTCTCGCGCCTCGCGGCGCGCGAACCAGGTGACGCCGGCGATATAGACCCCGACGCCCGCCGCGACAACCCAGTGCGGCAAAAGCCACGCTCCGTGCGTCGCGCTCATACCCAGCAGGATGTTCAGCGCGCGGCAGCTTCCCATGACGCACGGCCCGAGCGCCGTCCGTTTGAGCGCCGCATCGTACGACCAGATTGCCATGCCCAAGACGCTGGCAACAATGCCAGAGGTCCAGCCGCCGTCCACGTAGCTGGCGAACCAGCCGAACCCCATCCCGAACAAAAGCAGTGCATAGCCGAGCGACCGCGCGCGGCCCAGCGAAATGCGGCGCGAGGGCAGCGGCCTCGTCGGCCGCTCGACTGCGTCCACCGCCAGGTCAAACACGTCATTCAGCACCATCCCGGCCGAATACAATGCGGCCGACGAAGCCAAAAGCAGCCCCAGAATTGGCAGCGGCACAAGCGATTCATGCGTGAGAAGCCAGCCCGCCAATACATCGGCCAGCGCCGAAAAGACGTTCGGCAGGCGGATCAGCTCGAGATACGCTCGCAGTCGTCGACTGGGCATGATAAGTCCACGCGGCGTCCCAGGCGTGCCGACTCGTAGATCGCCAGAACCACCTCGAGCGAGGCGCGTGCAAGCTGGAAGCTGGCCCGCACGGGCTCGCGTCCGTGTACCAGGCAGTCAATGTAATCCAAGAGGCAATGGTGCGTCGTGTCCGTGCCGGTGTACGGTCCCGGCTCGACGGCGATTGGCTCTTCGCTGCTTGCGCGACACAGGCGGAGCGCGTTGCTCGGTTCGCCGGTCATCTCCAACGTGCCATGCGTTCCGGCCAGGAAGTTCTGGCGTGCACGCGTGGGCGCCGCGTCGAGCGTCCAGGCGTGACCCCATTGAATCCGCAGGGGCGCTTCGTAGCCGACCGTTGCGCCTATAAAGTCTTCGCCTTTTTCCGCGACGTTTCGACCCGATGCGTCGACCGCCAGTTGCGCCGCGTCGGCCGATACCCAGCGCGGCCAGCCCAGCGGTTCGAGGTAGTGAAGGTGGCGATAGACCATGTGAAAGCCGCCGTCAATCAGCACGCCCCCGCCGGCCGCGGCCCTGGTGGTCCGCCAGTTCGCCGGCTCTCGATACGCGCGCGAGGCATTGCTGTAGGCGTTCTCGACCGACAGGAACACGCGCCCAAGCGCGCCCGCTTCGACCAGCTTGCGAACGCGCCACACGACGGGGTTGTAAAGCTGGTTCATCACGATGAGAAAACGCCTGCCGGCCGCTGTCGCGGCGGCGCGCACAAGGTCGAGCTTGGCCAGATTGATCGCGGCCGGTTTCTCGCAGATTACGTGCTTGCCGGCTTCGAGCGATGCCCGCGTCGTCTCGGCGTGCATGTGGTGCGGCAAGACGACGCACACGACCTCGACCGAAGGGTCTTCGAGCACAGGGCGAACGTCGTTAGCAGTGGCCGCGACGATTGGAAACTCGGCCGCGCGTTCGGCCAGCGACTGCTCGTTACGCCCCACGAGCGTGACGCGCTCGACGTGGGGGCTGGCAGCCAGCGCCGCGAGGTGGACGCGGCTCCAACCGCCGGTGCCCACGACTGCGACGTGCCACGCCAAAGCGGTTCACTCCCCCAGCGCGAAGTTCTTGATCTTTGCCAGGTAGGCTGGCCGGCCGATCTGTCTCGCGCCGCCGGAATGGTTTCGAGAATTCCCGCCCATCCCGCACAGGCCGCCCGTGGGGGGCTTGCCGCGCGACATGGCCGACTTCTTGCGACGGAACAACGGAACTTCGTCCCAATCATATCCAGCTTCGGCCAGCCGCGCAAGGAGCTGCCTTCGGCTCGCCAGGGGCCAGCCAAGGGGTGAGATGGCGCTGCGGTGAATCATTTCCGCTCCCCCGTCGGCATCCGCCTGCCGTCGTGACTGAAGGCGTGATTGGGCCCATGCGGCCAGCACGCGCAGCAAGCGGCCGATTCGTCCGCCGCGGCCTTTTGTAAAGGAGGACAAGACAACGTGGTTGCGGTCGATCTGCCGCCAAAGCTGGTCGATCTCGCGAAGGTCCATGGCCGAGGACGCGTCGAGCGAGAGGATAATGTCCCCCTCGCTATGGGCGAGGCCCGATTGAATCGCCGCCTCGCGGCCTAATCGCCGACCGTGCCGGATCACCTGCACCTGCGGAAATTGCCGCGCCAGGTCATGAGCTACCTCGGGCGTATCGTCGTGCGAACCGTCGTCGACGATCAACACCTCGAACCGCTTCGTCAAGTCGGGCAAAATGTCCAGCGTCTTGGTGACCAATTCGGCCAGTTGCGATTGCGCGTTGTGTACTGGCAGAAACACGCTGAGCGTCCGATCCAGCATGGCGTCGTGTGCCGCTGAACCGAGCATGGGGGAGGGCAGTGCCATGAATGACGATTACTCCGGCATGACGCGCGTCGAGCGCAGAGACCTACTCGAAGATTGATCGGCCATGCGGCGCGGCAACTCAAGTCGCGCCCCTTGCCTTCCGCCACGTGCTGATGGCGATCGCGCGGAGGGGCACGAACTGCCACGTGTCCGTCGCGGTGGCTGGCAAGGGCGGGCCAGCGCGATTATGCTGACGGCGCTAGCGTGTGATGGTCGATGGCGCAGCCACTCGCATTGCTCGATAGGAGACGAAAGGCGTGAGCGATTCGCCCCACGGCGCCACGACGGGTCCCGATTTTTCCAAGGCCGACGGCCTCGTGCCGGCGATCGCGCAGGATGCCCAAACCGGCGAGGTGCTGATGATGGCCTACATGAACGCCGAGAGCTATGCCGAAACGCTCGCCACCGGCCGCGCCGTGTACTACAGCCGTAGTCGCAAGCGGCTGTGGCGCAAAGGCGAAGAGAGCGGCAACGTGCAGCAGGTTCACGAGGTTTACGTCGACTGCGACGCCGATACGATCCTGCTCAAGGTGCGACAGATCGGCGATGCGGCCTGCCACGAAGGCTACCGCAGTTGCTTTTTTCGCCGCGTAACGCCCGAGGGTTTACAGATCGTAGGCGAACGATTGTTCGACCCAGCGGAAGTGTATCGAAAAGGTTAGGGTGAGGCCGGCTACGGTACCGGCGTGGGATGCCAGGATAGTTGAACATGCCGAATGTCTTGCGACTGGGATTACCCGCGGGTAGCCTGCAAGAGGCGACCGCCGAGTTATTCCGCCGCGCCGGCTACAAGATCACGTTCAGCTCGCGAAGCTATTATCCGTCGATCGACGACGACGAGATGGAATGCGTTTTGATCCGCGCACAGGAAATGGCGCGGTATGTCCAGGACGGCGTGCTCGACGTGGGGCTGACCGGCCACGACTGGATCGTGGAGAACGGCGCGGACGTTCGCGAAGTGGCCGAGCTGGTCTTCTCGAAAGTCAGCCGGCGGCCGGTCCGCTGGGTGCTGTGCGTTCCGGAGAATTCTCCGGTGCAGTCGGTCAAAGACCTAGCCGGCGCGCGGATTGCCACGGAGGCGGTAGGCCTGACGCGGCGGTTCTTGGCCCAGCACGGCATCGAAGCGCGCGTCGAGTTCAGTTGGGGGGCCACCGAAGTAAAACCTCCCAAGCTGGCCGACGCGATCGTCGAAGTCACCGAGACGGGCAGCTCCCTGCGCGCCAATCAGCTTCGCATCGTGGCCGACGTATTGACCAGTACGCCGCGACTGATCGCGAACCATGCCGCCTACGCCAACACTTGGAAGCGGCAAAAGATCGACGACCTGGCGCTGATGCTCCAAGGCGCCATGGCGGCCGAGGGCAAAGTCGGCCTGATGATGAACGTGCCGCGCGACCGGTTGCAGCAGGTCCTGTCGCTGTTGCCGGCACTGCAAAATCCAACCGTCGCCAGCCTGGCCGACGAGAACTGGGTGGACGTGAACACCATTCTCGATGAGGCGGTCGTGCGGCACATCATTCCCAAGCTCAAGGCGGCCGGGGCGCGCGGAATCGTCGAATACCCGTTGAACAAGGTAATCGAATGACCCTGACACGGCGACTTTCGATCGCGTGGCTCGCGTGGTTCGGCTTGATCGGAGCGAATGGTATGGCCGCCGACGATCTACCGCTTTTGTTTCGCGATCAATTCGAGGAAGGGGCGGTTCACTGGGAGCCGACGGACGCCGCTGCATGGAAGGTCGTCCCGAGCGACTCGCGCAACATCTACAGTCATTTCCAGCAGAGCGACTACCGCCCGCCCTATCGCAGCCCGGTGAACTTTGCGCTCTTGAAGGACGTGGTCGTAGGTGACTTTCGCTTCGAGGCGCGGCTACGGAGCACGGTCAAAGACTACGACCACCGCGACATGTGTTTCGTGTTTGGCTATCGCGACGTGGCCCATTTCTACTATGTGCACCTGGGCAAGAAGACGGACGATCACGCCAACCAGGTGTTCATCGTCAACGGCGCCCCGCGAACGAAGATCTCCACTCGCACGTCGACCGGCACGAATTGGGACGACGAGTGGCACAATTTGAGGGTCGTGCGGCGTGTCTCCGACGGCGCGATCGATGTCTATTTCGACGACATGGAAAACGCGGTGATGTCGGCCACCGACCGGACGTTCATGTCAGGCCGGATCGGGATTGGGTCGTTCGACGATACCGGCGACTGGGACGACGTGCGGCTTTACGGCAGCCAGGTCAACAAGTGATCACGAAAACACGAGCCCCGGATTAACAAAGGATTTTGCGGATGAGCGCAGACAAGAGACTCGCCGAACTCAAGCTGGAACTACCGCCGACCCCGAAGCCCGTAGGCGTATATAAGCCCGCCGTGGTGGTGGACAAGATGGTCTACGTCAGCGGACATGGACCGCTCAAGCCCGATGGGACGATGCTCACGGGCCGTGTTGGCGCGGACGTGGACCTCGCGGGCGGCTATGCGGCCGCCCGGCAGGTGGGGCTGGCGATTCTCGCCACGCTGCGCGCCGAGTTGGGCAGCCTCGACCGCGTTCGCCGTCTGGTCAAGACGCTGGGAATGGTCAACGCCACGCCCGAGTTTCAGCAGCACCCGGCGGTGATCAACGGCTACAGCGAGCTGATGGGCGAGGTGTTCGGCAAGGACAACGGCGTGGGGGCGCGTAGCGCCGTGGGCATGGGTTCGCTGCCGGGCAACATCTCGGTCGAGATCGAGGCGATCTTCGAGCTGCAATAGCGGTCGCCGTCAAAGATACAGATCCCCCGCCGCTTGCGTGCCGCGCCCATCCACCTGCGCCAGGTGCCACGTCTCGTTGAGCGTCAGCAGCTTCCATTGGTTCTTTCGCGCCAGCCGGCTGATCGAGCCATTGAAAAGCGTAAACGGCGATCGCTCGGCCGGAATCTCCAGAAGTGCTTTCATGGCCGCGGCCAACAAGCCGCCGTGCGAGACGACCACCGCCAGGCCATGCCCGGCCGCGGCGATCGTTTGAATAACCTCCTGGCCACGCGACATAAGCTGGCGACGCGATTCGCCGCTCGGGATGACAAAATCCGCCTCCTGCGCGAACCAGCTAGCCGCCTCCGCGGGGTGCAGGCGCTGGATGTCTTTCCATAAATGCCCCTGAAAGATGCCGGCGTGGATTTCCTTCAGCCGGTCGTCCGTGCGCACTTCCAGCCCCAGTACCCTGGCAATCGGCTGGGCAGTCTCCATGGCGCGGAGCAGCGGGCTTGAATAGACCGCATCGACTGGCATGCGCGCCAAGACCGAAGCCACGGCCTCGCTCTGCAACCGGCCCAAGGGCGAAAGGGGGGCTTCCGACTGACCCTGGATCCGTTGCTCGGCGTTGTAGGTGCTCTCGCCGTGCCGGACGCAGAAGAGAATCATGCCGTCGGAATCATCCATGGTCTGCGTCGCTCGCCACCGCGCTGTGGAGTGGCACGGCGCCCGTCATTTCGCGGTCGGGGTGTTCGCCGTACGGGGTTGATTAGAGAGCTCGGCCGCGCCCGCTGTCAACGCGAGTTGGTCTCCCCGTCCCTAATTTGCGGTGAGAGCCGAAGGCGATTCGGCTACGGCATGCGGAGCATGCCTGCTACCGTAGCAGGCATGCTCCGCGTGCCGTAGCGCGTCGCCGGCAGATCCCATGCCACCAATCGGCGACAATTGCCATTAAGCGTGACGCGGCAGCTTTACATCTGGTTTCGTGCACGCCTATAATCCGGGCGTTCGAGCGAATCCTGTCCCGATTGCGGCAACTCGATACAAAACCTTATCAACCTATTCAGGAGAACACCGCCATGTGGATTCCCAAATGGAAGCGCGATCATAAGAAGGGTGTCGATTCGCCTCTTCCGACCCAGGTGGTCTCGAACGAGGAGATTTACCCTCGTCCGCAAAGCAAGCGGCAGAAGCAGGTCGAGTACCTGATCAACACCATGGGCGAGGAGAACGCCAAGCGCTTGGGGATGGATCGCCGCGCATACATGGCCAGCACGATGGGGCTGGCCACGTGCTTTCTGGCCAGCAACCGCGTGTTTGGCAACTACTGGGAGGTGGCGGCGGCCGAGGCAGTGGAGCCGGGCGCCTACGAGGAGAAGTGGCCCAAAAGCGAGTACTTCATCATCGACGTGCAGGCGCACTTCACCAACGGGTTCGCGCTGGGCTTCCGCGACATGAACTTGTTCAAGAACCAGGAATTCATCAAGAACATGGGCTTCAAGCTCAGCAACGACCCCGAGGCGTATTCGTTCCCCAACTTTGTCAAGGAGATGTACTTCGACAGTGAGACCTCGATGCTCGTCATCTCTGGTGTGCCGGGACGTGAGAAGAATCTCGACAAGGATGGCAATGTGTTGGAAGGTCCGAAGCGCGGCGGTGGCGTGCTGCCGAGTTGGCTGATGTCGATGCGCCGTAAGGATATCAACGAGATGGCCGGCAGCCAGCGAGCATTGTGCCAGGGCAACTGCGCGCCGAACCATTACTGGGATACCAAGACCAACTCGCAGGACAAGGCCGCGCTGCTCGACCAGATCGAGCGAGAATTCAACACCTACAAGATCGACTCGTGGAAGTGGTATTGCCACACCGATCCGGGTCGCTCGGGGAACGGGTTCCGACTCGACGACGAGAAGATGACCTACCCCTTCTACGAGAAGTCGAAGGAGCTGGGCCTCAAGATCTTCAGCGTTCACAAGGGGTTTTCCTATCAGTCCAAGACGCTCGGCCACCTGGCCAATCCCGAGGACGTGGAAAAGGCGGCGCTCGATCACCCCGACTTGACGTTCGTGATCTACCACTCGGCACTTCAGCACGCGCCCTTGGAGCCTGATTTCCAGCCGAAGTTCAATCGCGAAACAGGTGATTTTGCCTGGCACGATGTGCTGATGAAGATCAAGCAGCGCAATCCCCAGATCAACAACGTCTACCCGGAGATCGGCTCCTCGTTTGGCACGTTGGTGGTCGATGAGCCCGAGGCGTGCCAGCACCTGATCGGTCGGAACGTGAAGGTATACGGCGCGGATCACGTAGTCTGGGGCACTGACTGTCTGTGGTGGGGCTCGCCGCAGTGGGTGATCGATGCCTTCAAGCGGTTCCAGATCACCGACGAAATGTGCGAGAAGTTCGGCTACGCGAAGCTGACCAAGGAGGACAAGGCAAAGATCTTCGGCCTGAACGCCGCGAAGATCTACGGCGTGGACCTGAACGCCCAGCGGAACGTGCTCCCCTCCGACGCGCTCAGCCGCCTGAAGACCGCCTACCTCGACAACGGGGGCTTGCGCGACAACGCCGCCTACGGCTGGGTGCGTGACGACGCGACGGTTTGACAGGTTTCGCGAACCGCGAGTGACGGCCGCCAGCGCGCCCCGCTCGAGCGGTGGGGCTTATCCGCGCCGTTTTCCGCCGAGATAAACTCGGCGGCTCGCTAGGTTCGTCTCGGCGGCACTCGAAGAACGCATTTACCCGGAACCGGTCCGTTGCGCATATGTCCGTTCGAGCGTGGCAGGCGACCTTATCGTGCTTCTTGGCGCTCACGGCGGTGTTCCTTTGTGTTTTCCTCGTGCCGTCTCGGAAGCCGGTCGTAGCCGTCGCCGCGGAGAACCATGCGACGCCGTTCGACCCCGCCGCCTGGGGCGACGATCACGTTGGCAAGCCACTGCCCGAATATGTCGAGAGCGGCGAGTGCCTCTTCTGCCATCGCGCCGACGTGGGCACGACCTGGGCCAAGAACCGCCACAACCGCACGATCCGCGACGCGGAAGCCGATCAGCCGGCCGTGCAAGCGCTCCGCGCTGACGCGACTCTTCAGCGGGTGGCCGGTGATGTGGAGCTGGTACTGGGGCACGAGCGACACAACCGCTTTCTAAAACGCTCGGAAGACTACGGCAAGCTCGATCTCTTGTCGGTCGGCGCATCGCGTGGTCGTGGCGGGCGCTGGCGCCTTTCACCCCATGAGGCGGTCCATTGGGACACGGAGACCTTCGCCAGATCCTGCGCCGGCTGCCATGCGACCGCAGTCGATCCCGAGGCGCATACCTTCTCAGCCGTCTCGCTCGACTGCTTCACCTGTCACGGCGACGCACCGGTCGAGCACGCGAACGAACCGGAATTGATGCCGTTGGCCAAGGCCAGGAATGATCCACCGCGCGTCGTCACGTCGATCTGCGCATCGTGCCACATCCGCTTTGGCAGGTCGAAGTCCACCGGCCTGCCTTACCCGAACAACTTCGTGGCCGGCGACAATCTCTTCCGCGATTTTCAGGTGGACTTTTCGCTGGCCGACGACGAGTCGATCAACCCCGGCGACCGCCACGTGCTGGCCAACGTGCGCGATGTCGTGCTCCTGGGGCGCGAGGAGATGACCTGCCTGAGCTGCCACGACGTGCACACTTCGTCCACAGCACGCCATCGCGACCTCGCCGACAGGCAGTACTGTCAGATTTGCCACGAGCCAGGTCAGTCCAAGAAGCTCCACCACACGTACGAGGTGCACAGCGAGTTGTGCGAGTACTAAACTGAAGGCTCCATTCGCCCGATTTGGGCGGTCGTGTCAGCGGTGGTAAAATATCATTATGGAAACGATCATCCGCGACGTGCAGAGCATGGCTGGCTCAGAAAGAGCGGCGGCCGAGGCGCTACTAGGGCACTCGTTGGCGCAGGACCAGCGGTTGTTCATCATGGTCATTTCACCCTTAGCGGAGCCCGATGCCGCCCAGCGGCACAAGGCGTGGGAAGACCTTCACCGCAGCATCACGGCAATGGAAGCGCACCTCCAAGATCGTGGTGTCACCGCGGAGGCCTGGAATGCCGCGCTCGACCTGGCCTGTGAAGAAGTCCGCTACGGCAAATCCTCCTAATGCGAGTCGTGCTCGACACGAACGTTCTCGTACGAGCGACGGAGTATTCCGCAGGCGGCCCAGCATGGGAACTTCTGCGCCGCGTCTCTGCGGCGCCGCATCAATTGATTTCCTCGCCGCCATTAATTCGGGAACTGGCGGACGTGTTGTCGCGGCCGCACATCCGAAAGCTGCTGGCTGGATAGCCAGATGCCGCGGTCGCGCAATTCGTCGCGCACGTTGAAGCGACAGCACTTCTCGTGCCGCTGCCTGCCGTCACGCGACTGCATGTTCCCAACGACCCGAGGGATGACGCCCTGGTCCAGACCGCACTGCTCGGCCGGGTCGAGGTGATCTGCACTCGAGACCGTCACCTCCAGCACCCTGATGTGCTGACCCTATGTCAGGCGAACGGCACTCAAATCATAGACGACGTGCAACTACTCAAGACGCTGCGCGCCCTGAGCGGAGCCAGTTGATACCTGCGGCAGGGTACGTCGCCAGCTATTTCGGGACGCGCTTCGCCGGCCACAGCGCGCGGAAGTGCATGTGCTCTTCGAGCACGCGGCGGTATTCGTCGATCTCGATGTCGCGCTCCGAGCAGGTGAGGAACAACGTCCCGTCGTCGCGGAAGTTGTCGTCCCAGCGGACCGTCTCCTCGTCGCTCCAGTTCGGATCGTACGCAAGCAGGTGTTCATCCGACAGCCGGCTGAAGTAAGACCGAAGGTTGATGTCGGTCTCGTCCATCGCCATGTCAGCGGGCAGGCGTTCGTAGTTCACATTGGGATCAGTCATGGCAGTACTCTGCGTAAAGGTGAAGTTTGCATCAATTGATCAGTTCGGCGACGGTTTCAGTCAATGTCGCACGAAGCATTCTACATCGGAGCAAGCGCGGGCGAAACAAGCCAAGCGGGGCTAGGCACCCGCGCCGCACATCAGCGACACGTTGAGCCGCGCGCGTGAGCCCCCGGAGTTGCGCCGCAGCGGATATCTTCTTGGCGCCCCTGAAGTGACTGGATCACTGCCTCGTTGGCGTGGGGAAAGCGGTATGCAGCCAGAGAATTCAGGGAGACCCAACGGAAACGGCTTTTCGGTTCAATCGCCGGTCCGTGTGTCGCGCACTCGTAGAAGTATAGCCGCACGAGGCCGTACTCGTAGCGGTGTTCGACGACCGAAAGCTCCCGCAGCACGCGCACTTCGAGTCCGGTCTCCTCGCGGCATTCGCGTTCGGCCGCCTCATCCGGCCGTTCGCCAGCACGCAGCTTGCCGCCGGGAAATTCCCAGTAACCGCCGAGCACGGCATCGTCGGCACGCCTGCCAATAAGGCAGCGGCCGTCGTCGATCACGATCGCGATGGCGATGGGCGTCGGTTCGTCGCGTGGCATGTCTTCGTCGGCCGTTAAGTCTTCTGGCGAAACATTTCCGCCATCCGGCCGGGCGAGCCCATAATGTTGTAACCGGCGTCGACGTGGAGAATCTCGCCCGTGATGCCCTCGGAGCGGTCCGACAGCAGGAAGGCTCCGGCGCGGCCGACCTCCTCATGTGTGATATTTCGCCCCAGGGGGGCCATGGCCTGATAGAGGACCAGCATGTCGTCGACGCCGGCTCCGCGCCCGGCCAGCGTACGCAGCGGTCCGGCGCTGATCGCATTGACGCGAATCCCGCGTGGCCCCAAATCGTACGCCAAATACTTCATAGACGAGTCGAGCGCTGCCTTGCAGATGCCCATTACGTTATAGCCGGGTACGATCTTTTCGCCGCCATAATAGGTCATCGTAAGGATGCTGCCGCCGCAGTTCATGATGTCCTTGGCCGCGTTGGCCACGGCAAGCAGGCTGTAGGCGCTTACCTCCATGGCCAGCTTAAATCCCTCGCGGCTAGTTTCGATCGTGTCGCGCTTGAGGTCTTCAAGCTGGGCGAAGGCGATCGAATGGAGCAGAAAGTCGAGCTTGCCGAACTCCTCGGCCGACTGCCGGATGACCTGGGCGATGTTTTCGTCGCTTGTGACGTCCAGCGGCACCAGAAACCTGGAATTCGGGACTGGGTCGGTCAGTTGGGCAACGCGGCGACGGTTGCGCTGCCGCTCGTCGTCGGGCCGATCGGGCAGGTAGGTGAATCCGCACAGGCCGCCCTCGTCCATGATTACCTTGGCAATGGCCCAGGCGATGGAGTGGTCGTTGGCCACCCCCAGGATCAGTCCCTTTTTCCCATCAAACATGCCCATGGGAGTCTCCTTTTCATGGGTTTTGCTGAGCATGGAAAGGATAACGGCCTGGGGAGGATTGCTCAACTACGGCACGAGCTGATGTGAACGTGATTATAGACGCCCAAAACAATTGTCGATTTGACTACATTCCGTAGAATTCCGTGCGATTTTGATACGCTCGCGACTTCGCGAGCGTCGCCAAAGACGAACCCAAAAACCTTGCACCGAAAGCAGGCAGCATGAAGGGCGACCATTTCGATCTGCCACAGGGTGCCGAGGCGTCGGAAATCGTGACGGCCGCCGCGCGGCTCCTTTGGGCTGCCGCAACAGCCGACGACGAACGGGCGTACGTCGCAGGGGCGCTCGAGTTGTTGAGCTCGACCATGCGAATGAGCTTCCTGGCAATGGTCGCCTCTGAGTCGGGCCGCTGGTCGATCGAAGTCGAGTCAGGCAGCCAGCCTGCGGCGTTACCGCTCGATTTGTTCGCCAACGTGCTCGACAACGCACAAGTCCAAGCGTCAGGTGTCTGGGTTGTGGCACCGCTCGACTCCAGGGGTACAACAGGCGAGCTGCTGGTGGCGGTTGCAAGAGACGCGCGCTCGCCGGCGGCGGCGCACAACCTGGCCGTCGTCGCGCTCGTCCTCGGGCAGGGCTTGGCCACCTTGCGACAGCGCCATTCGCTCCGCCGGCGTACCGGGCGGCTCGAGGCGATTCTCGAGATTGCCAACCGTTGGCACCAGGTTGACGAAGTAGACTCGCTGCTCACGGAAATCGCAAAAGCCTCGACACGACTCTTGCAGGCAGACCGTGCCAGCATATTTCTCTGGGACCGCCACAGCCATACGCTGGTCGGTCGTCCGGCACTGGGGATCGAGGGGGGCGAGCTGCGCATTCCCGACAATCGGGGCGTCGTCGGCCAGGTTGTGCAGACGGGCGAGTCGCGGCGCGTCGATCGTGCCGGCCATCAAGACCAGATCGACAGGCAGGTGGACGAGCGCCAAGGGTATCAAACGCGGACGCTATTGTGCGTGCCCCTGCGAGGAAGCAAGGGAGAGCTGTTCGGCGCGTTTGAAATGATCAACAAGCTCGAGGGGGATTTCACGGCCGAGGACGAGGCGGCGCTCGTGGAATTGGCCGCCCACGCGGCCGTGTGTATCGAAAAAGCGCGCGAACGCGAAAGACTTCTGAAAACGCGGCGTCAGGTCACCGAGCAGGCTGCGCTGAAGGTACAGCTCATAGGCGCCAGCGCGGCGATCGAGGCGCTGCGCTCCACGGTGTGCCGCGTCGCTGCCACCGACCTGGCGGTGCTCATTCTGGGCGAGAACGGCAGCGGAAAGGAGGTCGTCAGCCAGTCGATCCATTATTTGAGCGACCGTCGCGACGAACCATTCATCGCCGTCAACTGCGCCGCGATCAGCGAGACGCTTTTGGAGAGCGAGCTGTTCGGGCACGAAAAAGGCGCGTTCACCGATGCGCGAGAAGCACGGCAAGGCAAATTCGAGCTCGCCGGTCGCGGGACGCTATTTCTCGACGAGATCGGCGACTTGAGTCCGGCCGGACAAGCGAAGCTCTTGCGCGTATTAGAGGAACGCTTGGTGGTGCGCGTCGGCGGCTCGACGCCAATCCACACAGCGGCACGGGTGATCGCGGCCACGAACCAGGAGCTGGCGGAGATGGTTCGCGCGAAGCGCTTCCGCCAGGACTTGTTTTTCCGCCTCAATGTCGTGACGCTCGTCGTGCCGCCGTTGCGCGAACGCGGCGATGATATTTTGCTCCTGGCCGAGCATTTCCTAGATGGGTTCGCCAGGCAGGCAAGACGGCGCGTCCAGCGACTGTCAGACTCGGCTCGCCGGCGGCTCCTGGAACACACCTGGCCCGGCAACGTCCGCGAGCTGCGAAACCACATGGAACGATTGGCGTACCTTTCGCAGGAAGACACGATCACCGCAGCCGAACTGACGCTCGCGCCGGATTCATCGGGAACCTCCAGGGTGTCAGGTGACTTGACGCTGGCTGAGGCCACCGACCGATTTCAAATCGACCATATCAAGCAGGCGGTCGCACGTTCGCGACAGAACTTGACTGAAGCGGCCAGGCAACTCGGGATGCACCGATCGAATCTCTACCGCAAAATGCGGCAACTTGGCATGCACGTCGACCCGTGACGTACACCACGTTTTCGGTCTGAGAAACGTCGCCGACACCAGGTTCAACCCGAAGCCCATCCACTTCGTGGCGCCAGGCCTTTACCAATCGAGCCATCCGTCCTATGATAGGTCCAGACTTGGGGAGGCTCGAAGCTGGCGAGCTTGGGCCGCCCCGCGTCTGGCGAGGCAAGGCACGCGGACCTTGGGTCCAGGTGAGCCCCGCTTGTAGTGCGGGGTTATTTTATGCGCCTTCCGAGACGCTACCATGCTGACCCCCAAGTGGCCACGATTGCCTTGACACTCTGCCGGCGGCAAAAGTATCCTTACTCGATGTTGGATTTCGCTAAGTTGTGTTTGGAAAAAGGTTTTCGCTCAGAGGATGATTAAACTTCGGCGCCGGTTTGACCTGTCGCCACCCATGTTCGACCACAGGAAATGGCTACGGTTGTCCTGGAGCGCGTATCAAAGGTTTTCGCCGGCGGAATCGTGGCCGTCGACAACTTGAGCTTGGAGGTGAACGACCAGGAGCTGCTCGTATTGGTAGGCCCGAGCGGGTGTGGCAAGACATCCACGTTGCGATTGATCGCTGGTTTGGAGGCCGCCGATGGTGGCTCGATCCACATCGGCGGCCGCTTGGTTAACGATTTGCCGGCTCGTGCGCGCGACGTTGCCATGGTCATGCAGAACCATTCGCTTTACCCACACATGAACGTCTACGGGAATATGGCATTTGGGCTGAAGTTGCGCAGGCGCGCCGCTGGTCGTTGGCCGAGTTGGCGCAGTGCCTCCCAACACCGCGATGGCGACCAGGCCCCCATCAACGGCCGACGTATCGAACAACAAGTGATGGACGCAGCGCACCTGGCTGGGATCGAGAGTCTTTTGTACCGCAAACCTAATCAACTATCGGGCGGCGAGAGCCAGCGCGTGGCGCTCGCTCGAGCGCTAGTGCGGCGGCCAGCGGTCTTCTTGTTCGACGAGCCATTGTCCAATTTGGACGCCCAAGCACGAGTCGCCATGCGGCCGGAAATCAAGCGGATTCAACGGCAAACTGAAACCACCATGGTGTATGTGACGCACGATCAGGTCGAAGCGCTCTCACTGGGAGATCGTATCGCCGTGGTCGATCGCGGAGCGATCCAACAGATCGCGGTACCACGCGAAGTTTACGATCGACCGAAGAACCGCTTCGTCGCGTCGTTTCTCGGATCGCCCGCGATGAATCTCATCGAGGGATGCGTCGAATCAACTGCCGGCCAGGCGGTCTTTCGCGCGGGTGCAGTGACGGTCGCGCTCGATCAAGCGATTGCCTGGCCAGCCGAATGGACCAACGGCCGCAAGGTGTCGTTAGGAATTCGGCCCGAGGACGTAATGATCCGCCTGCAGCCAGACGATAGTCGATCGGCATCCACTGGGAGCCGCCCGAATGAAATACCGGCGAAGGTTGCCACGGTGGAGCACGTGGGGGATGCAACGCTGGTGCAGATCGACCTCCTTGAGAATCGAGCAGTCGATGTGGGCGGACGCGCCAGTCAGCAAGTTCGGATCGGTGGGAAGCTGCCAGCATGGACCAGAGTGGACGTGGGCGAACGAGTTGCCGTGCAGTTCGATTGGCAGAGGGTTCATTGGTTTGACCATTCTTCGGGTGAAAGGTTAACCTACGCAGATCGTGGGGAAGGCCGGCCGCGTGGACATGGGGGGAACACAACCACATGAACCCCAGTGAGTTATTGCGCCTGGTGGATACGATCCACCGTGACAAGAACATTGATAAGGAGATCGTCTTCGAGGCGATCGAAGCCGCATTGGTCTCGGCCGCCAAGAAGCACTACGGCGAGGACCAGGACATCGTCGTTCAGATTGACCGCGCCGACGGCACGATCAGCGGCACCCACAACGGCCTGGCGCTCGACGCGGAAGAGACGGTGGGGCGGATCGGAGCACAGACCGCCAAGCAGGTGATCATCCAAAAGATTCGCGAGGCGGAGCGCGACTCGCTGTACGACGAATACGAGGCACTGCGCGGCCAGATGGTGACGGGCGTCGTGCAGCGCTACGAGGGTGGGGCGGCCACCGTTTCGCTCTCGGATTCCGAGGCCATCCTCCCGCGCAGCGAGCAGATTCCCGGCGAGACCCATCATAACAACGAGCGCGTCCGCGCCACGGTCTTCGAGGTTCGCAAGGTCGGCAGCCGCGTGAAGATCATCTTGAGCCGCATTCGACCGGCGCTGGTGCAGCGGTTGTTCGAGCAGGAAATTCCGGAAATTGCCGACGGGGTGATCGAAATTCGCGCCATGGCGCGCGAGGCGGGTTACCGTACGAAGGTGGCCGTCAGCAGCTCCGACCAGCGAGTCGACTGCGTGGGCGCCTGCGTCGGCGTACGTGGCAACCGCATCAAGAACATCGTCGACGAATTGGCGGGCGAGCGGATCGACATTGTCCGCTGGAATGACGACCTCCAAGTGCTGATTCCCAACGCGCTGCAACCGGCCGAGGTGGATGAGGTCATCCTTTGCCAGATGTTGGGCCGCGCGATCGTGCTCGTGCGCGAGGATTTTCTCTCGCTCGCGATCGGCCGCCGCGGCCAGAACGTGCGCCTGGCCAGCAAGCTCTCCGGCTGGGACATCGAGATCATGACGCGCGAGGAGCTCGATGAGCAGATCGAGCGTGCGGTGGCCGGATTTTCTCAATTGGAGGGGGTGGACGATTCGCTGGCCGAAAAGCTCGTGGGCGAGGGGTATCTCTCCTATGACGATCTATCGGTGATTGAGCCCGATGCGTTGATCGCCATGGGCGACCTGACGCCCGAGCAGGTCGACCTGATCGTGGAGCAAGCGGAAGAGAAGGCCGAGGAAGCGGAACGGCAGGCGGTCGAACAGCGGCGGCGGCAGCGCGAGCTGGAACGGCTCGAGGGCGCGGCCGCGGCGGAGGCCGAAGGCGAATCGGGCGGCATTGCGACGGTCACCGATTCTGCCGAAGCAACCGGCGAGCAAGAGATCGACCAGACCGATCTGGACGATCGCGAAGCGTCGTCAGAGGAGCCGGAATGGGAATTGCCTCAAGAGGGCGATGAGCCTCTCGAGCGTGCCGAATCGGACGATTTGTCGGACGCGGCGGAATCCCAGTCGCCGATCGAAATTGACGAAGACGAACCACCCGAGGCGCGACCATCGGGCAGCTCCCTGTGAAACCAGCTAAGAATGCAAAAGGGCGGGAGTTTGCTGCGGCGCGTCATACGGAGATATACGGTTGGGTGCCATGCCCACGTTGCCTGGCAACGTGGGCCGGCTCACGCCCGGCGTGAGCGCGGTTCCCGAAATAGGAGAACTGGGAAATGAACTAGCGACGGACGGGCCTCGGCGGCCGTATAATCGTACGGTGGATCGCTTGGGGCGCCATTGGGAGAGCCGGTTTTGGCCGTACGGATTTACTCGTTAGCCAAAGAGTTGAAGATCGACAGCAAGGAGTTGGTCGATATCTGTCCGCGCGCAGGGGTCAGCGGCAAGGGCTCGGCACTAGCGAGCCTCACGGACGACGAAGTCGAAACGATCAAGAAGTACCTCAGCGGAAGCACGGCCGCGAGGACGGCTCGGCCCACGACCTCCGCCGGTCCCGCGTCCAGTGCATTGTCGCCGCGGCCCACCTCGATCCGTCGCGAGGATTATATCGCTCCGGCGGGCACCCCGGCCGGCAAACCGGTGGTACTAGGCGCGCGACCGGAGCGAATTGGCACGGAGCAAAAAAAGAAGGCAGGCGCGGAGGAGGGCTCAAAACCGCTCGCCAAGGGCGCGCCCACCATCAAACTGGCGCCGATGCCCGCCGCGCCTCAGCCCACCCTCATTCCGAAGGCTGACGAGCCTGCACCGCAAAAGCCGGATATCAAGTTGCCGCCCGATGCGATCCGAGCGAGCAAGGCGGGCACCACACCTCTCTCCGAGCATATCCGCAAGCAAGAGGCTCGCCGCATGGCCGACTCGGGAGCGGCACCTCTCCCGGGCGCGGTCGGCCCTTCCAAAGCACGCCCCAAACGATTGCCCTTGGAAAGCGAATCGACCGGACTGCGCGGCCGCGGTCGGCGCGGCGGACGCAGCGACGGCGCGCCGGCCGAGGAAGGCGAATCAACCGGGTTGGGCGGTCGCGAACAGCGTCAGCTAAAACGCAAGCGAACCGGCACCGTGGCGCGCAAAGGGGGCGCCGACGATGATACGCCTAGTTTCCGCCGGCGACCGATGCGCACGCGACGCGGCGGCGTCAGTACGGCGGCCCCACGAAAGAGCAACGTCGTAATCGAGCTGCCCTGTAGCGTGCGGACCTTTTCCGAGTCGCTGGGCGTCCCGGCGCGACAAGTTTTGGCAAAGCTTCTCAGCTTGGGAGCCGCCACGGTCAATATCAATTCGGAGATTGATGCCAATCTGGGCGACCTGCTGGCCATGGAATTGGGAATCGAGGTGGACTTCCGGCAACCCACCGATCGGCAGGAGCAGCTTTTGGCTCAGCTTGATGTGGCCGACGATTCCGCGGAACAGCTCGAGCCGCGGCCGCCGGTCGTCACATTCCTCGGTCATGTGGATCATGGTAAGACCTCGCTGTTGGATCGCATTCTGTCTTTGAACGTGGCCGGCGGCGAGAGCGGTGGAATCACCCAGCATATTCGCGCCTACATGGTCCAGCGCGAGGGGCGAAGAATCGCCTTTGTCGACACGCCCGGGCACGAAGCGTTCACGGAGATGCGCGCTCGCGGCGCCAACGTCACCGATATCGCGGTGCTGGTCGTGGCTGCCGACGACGGGGTGATGCCCCAGACCGAGGAGGCCATCAGCCATGCTCGCGCGGCGGGCGTGCCGATCGTCGTGGCCCTGAACAAGATCGACCTGCCGGGGGTGAAGATGGACCGCATCCTGCAAGATTTGGCGACCAATGATCTGCTCCCGACCCAGTGGGGTGGCGATACGGAGGTCGTCCCTTGCAGTGCTCTGACTGGCCAGGGAGTACCCGAACTGATCGAGACGCTGCTGACGATCGCCGAGCTGCACGACTATCGGGCCAATCCCCACCGCCCGGCCGACGGGACTTGCCTCGAGGCCGAGCTTCATGAAGGGCGCGGCGTGGTGGCCAAACTGCTGGTGAAGCGCGGCATGCTGCACGTGGGAGACGTAATCGTCTGCGGCGCTGCCTTCGGCCGCGTCAAGGCGATGTACGACACGCTTCGCGCCGACGAGACGCTTGCCGAGGCGGGCCCCTCGACGCCGGTGAACGTGACGGGTTTGCATATCGCGCCGGCCGCCGGCGACCGCTTTGTCGTGCTGAACGAAATCGCCGACGCCCGCGCCATCGCGGAAAAACGCGCCCAAACGACGCGCCAGGCGGCGCTGGCGGGCACGACGACCCACGTGACACTGGAAAACCTCTTTGAGCGGCTGGAGCACACCGGCGAGGTGCAGACGTTGAATCTGATCCTGCGCGCCGACGTCCGCGGCTCGATCGAGGCCATCCGCAAGGAGCTGACCAAGCTCGATCATCCCGAGGTACAGATCAGAATTCTGCAGGCGACCGTCGGTGGGATCACGGGGGCGGACGTGCACCTGGCCGATGCCTCGGACGCGATTATCATCGGATTCAACGTCGTGGCCGACGAAGGAGCGCGCACCTTGGCCGACGAAAAAGGGGTGCAGATCCGGCGTTACGAAATTATTTATCAGGTAACCGATGATTTGAAGGCAGCGCTGGAGGGGATGCTGAAGCCCGAACGCCGCGAGGTGGATTCGGGTCGCGCCTTGGTTCTGCGCACGTTTAACATCAGCCGGCTTGGCACCGTGGCCGGATGCCGAGTCCTCTCCGGAACGATTGAGCGCAACGCACGCGTCCGGCTGATTCGCGATAGCCGCATCATCGGCGACTACGCCCTGGAGTCGCTTCGTCGCGAAAAGGATGACGTGCGCGAGGTGCGCGAAGGATTCGAATGCGGCATGAAGCTCGCCGGTTTTAACGACTTGAAGGAAAGCGACCTGCTGGAAGCGTACCGCGTCGAGGAGGTCGCTCGAACGATTTAGCGGTCTTCGCCCCTTTAGCCCCCGGTGAGTCGCCGGGGGCCAATGCCCTGGAACGGGTAGCGTTTGGCAAGTGCGGAAAGGTCACAACGGTTCACGAAGCGTCTTTCGATGACGTCACGCCGCGTGCAGAAAGCCGCCGAAGCCATCCGCGAGGTCGTCAGTTTGGCGATTTTGGCCGAGCTGCGCGACCCGCGAATTCAGAACGTCACCGTCACCTATGTCGAGGTTTCGCCCGATATGAGGCATGCCAAGGTCCATGTCTCGGTCATGGGCGACACCACGAAGCAGGAGCTCAGCCTGCGTGGTCTGCAAAACGCGGCCGGCTTCCTTCAATCCAAATTGGCGAGCCGTATCGAAACGCGGTACACGCCCCGGCTTGTCTTCGTGCTGGACCAGGGGGTGAAGCGGTCGATTCAGGTGGCCAAAATCCTGCGCGAAGTGCTTCCCAGCCAGCGCGAAACGGCCGCGGATGACGAACCGCGCCGCTGGGACGAAACCGCGCAAAACGAAGGCGAGGCGCCTCGAGAGTGAGCACCGACCCGCACCGATACCTCCCGCGCATCAACATTCCTAGGTCCCCCCGAACTCGACTCGCATGGCAAGCACGAATCGTTCGTCCCTGTTGACCAAGTCGCACAGGGTGCTCAAGCGGCACTACAAACCCGTCGCGCCCAATCCAGAACGGCCGCTTTTGGAACAATTGCTCTTTGCCGCCTGCCTGGAGAATGCGCATTATGCGTCCGCCGAGGAGGCCATGACGGCGGTACGGAATGGTTTTTTCGACTGGAACGAGATCCGTGTCAGCACCGTGAAAGAGCTGGCCGACGTGATGCCGATGTTGCCGAACGCGCTCGAGGCGGCCTCGCGGCTCAAGCGCATCCTGCAAAGCGTCTTTGAGTCGAACTACGCCTTCGAATTGGAAGGCATGAAGAAACTAGCGTTGGGCCAGGCGATCAAGCGCCTGAAAAAGCTCGACGGCACAACCTACTTCAGCGTGTGCTTTGTGACGCAGGCCTGTCTCGGTGGACATGCGATTCCCTTGGACCAGGGGGCCCTGCTTTCGCTCGAGATCCTCCGGCTCGTCGACGATCCGAACCCGGCGGAACCGGTCGTACCCGGTCTGGAGCGAGCGATCTCAAAGAGCAAAGGTATTGAGTTCGGCTCTCTCTTGCACCAATTGGGAGCCGACTTGGTGGCGAACCCCTATTCACCAGCGACACACAAGATTTTGCTGGACATCTCGCCGGATGCGAAATCGCGGTTGCCCAAGCGTCCGTCGAAGAAGCAATTGGTGGTCGCCAAATCTGAGGCAGCCGGCGAGAAGTCCTCGAAGCACGCCGCGCGCGCGGAGAAACCCAAGAAGCCGACCGCCACTGCTTCCGAGCCGCGCAGCGAGCCGCCGCGCCCGCGCGTGGTGCAACCGAAGCGACCTCCCGCCGCCGCAAAGCGAAAATCCCTCACCGATCGAAAGAAGTCCAGCGCGACCAAGCGCCGCAGCGGCGAGAATATCAGCCGGCGCAAGCCACGCTAGTCGCGCCCCCAGGATGTGGGAGCGACGTCGCGAACTCGGAAAACGGAGAGTCCACCGTGCAACGTACCAACCTGCCGCGGTTCCTCATTCATACCAGCCTGGCGTTCGCCGTCTTGTCGTGGGCGCGACCGGACCATGCCGGCTCGGGCGCGCGTGCCGCCGACGCCGATGCCGAGCGAAGACCGCTGGTGCTCGAGGATGAATTATCGCCTCTCGATCCGCTTCGCGCGCCGAGCGATGCCGACCGCGACCGCATCGAATCGGCCGCGCTATTCAGCGCCGCGCGAATGAAGGAGCAGCGCGAGGATTACCCCGGGGCATTGCGTCTCTATCAGCGGGCGCTGCGCTACGACCCCGACGCCGCCCCGATCCTCCGCGAGATCGTGCAATTGGCGTTTTCGCTGGGGCGCTCGGCCGAGGCCGTGCGCTACGCGAAGAAGGCCGCGGAGCTGGAGGCCTCCGACCCTCAGATGCTCCAGCGTCTGGCGACGTATCTGACCGATGAAGGCGATCTCGAAGGAGCGCTGGGACTGTACGAAAAGGCGCTGCCACTCTTGGCGGACCAGAAGGAGCAGGGCGACTACCTTCTGCTGCGAATGGAAATGGGCAAACTTTATCTTTTCGGCGGCAAGTTCGATTCGGCCGCAGATGCCTTTGCCGAGGTGATGCAGGCGCTCGAATCGCCGGAGGGTCAAGGCCCAGACGCAAAGACTCGCCGCCGCCTCAAGTCGGATCGCTCGGCGACCTATGAGCTGCTTGGCAGCGGTTTGTTGGCCGCCGGACGGCGCGACGAGGCGACCCGCGCCTTTCAGAAGGCGCACGAGCTGCAGCCTCAGCCCGGCATCCTGGGGTTTCACCTGGCGCAAGTGCGCGCGGCGGCCGACGAACACGCCGCCGCGCTGGAGTCGCTCCAGGAATATCTCGATTCCCATCAGACTCGCATGGGCGTCGCTCCCTACGAGCTGTTGGCCCAGCTCTTGGAAAAGCTCGGCAAGTCGGACGAGCTCGTTCCGCGGTTGGAAAAGCTCAAATCGGACGATGCGGGCAATCTGACGCTGGCCTACTTTCTGGCCGAGCGATATCGCGAATCAGCGCAATTCGAGATGGCTGAACCGCTACTGGCCCACATCCTGGCTCAAAATCCGGGTCCCGAGCCAGACGAGAGTTTCATCGCACTGCAAACCCGTTGCTATCGCACACTGGTAAACATCTACCGCAGCAGTAAACGTTCCGAGCCGCTCCTGGCGTTGCTGGGACAGGTGATGGAACGCGACGGCAACCTGAGTGGCTTGGGCGAGGAAGGACGTGCCCTGGGCGAGGATGACGAGCTGATGCGTGGAGTGGTGGAGGCGGCTCGCGCGCGGGGATCGCAGGGTGGCGACGGCCTGAGTTTCGATCAGCGACTTGCCGTCGCGTTTCTGGCGTTCGAAGCCAAACAAGCCGACGTTGCGTCGGAGTTCTTCGGAAGCGCGATTGAAGCGCGACGTGACGAAGCCGCGCGCCTGCTGCGGCTGTGGGGTTTCGGGCTCGTCTTGCTGGAAAAGTATGAGCAGGCGATCGAGGTCTTCAATCGTGCGCTCGCCGAACGCGTGCTTCCCGAGGGCGCTCCAGACTTTCATTACCATCTGGCCGCCGCGTTGGAAATGGCGGGGCGCACGGATGAGGCGCTCGTCGCCGCGCGTAAAGCCGCCGAGCTTGCGGAGAAAGACGCCGACAAACTCGACGACCTAGCGCTCGACATGGGCGGCCGCATCGCCTGGATTTCCTATCACGCCAAGCGCTACGACGAGGCGCGGAAGAGTTATGAGCAACTGATCGAAAAACTCGAGGCCCTGCCAGCCACCGAAAAATCGCGCGACTTGGCGCGCGACGCGCGGCTGGTGCTCTCGAACATCTGCGTGCAGCTGGGCGACATGCCGGCCGCCGAGGAATGGCTGGAGCAGGTCCTGGATGAGTTCCCCGACGATATCGCTGCCCTGAATGACTTGGGATATTTGTGGGCCGACGCCGGAAAACACCTCCACCGAGCGCTCCGCATGGTCGAACAAGCGGTCGCCGGAGACGCGGACAATGAAGCTTACCGTGACAGCTTGGGGTGGGCCTTGTACCGTTTGGGGCGATTTGAAGAGGCGGCCGCCGAGCTGCAGAAGGCCGCCTCGGTTGATGCTCCCGACGGGGTCATTCTCGACCACTTGGGAGACACTCTGCTGAAGCTCAATCGGCCGGATGAAGCCAGAGCGGCGTGGAACCGTGCGCTCGAGGTCTTTGCGCGCGATCGCGATGCCGAAAAAGAAAAGTCGGTGCGCGAGAAGCTCGAGGCGCTCCCCGCCTCCCCCACCGCGAACGCGTCGTAGACCGGCTGCGGCCGTGCGTGCTTCCCCAAAAAACAGGGCGCTGTGGGTCCGCGGTGCGAACCCACAGCGCCCTTGCCCGTGAAAAACCGGCGTCGGCCCGTGGCGGGCCTTGGCCGTCGCGTGCGACGGCCGCTACTAAGATTCACGGTTCATCATGCCGGCTCGCCTTGCGACTTGACTCCGGGGCTGCGGGGTGCCCCGGAGTCAACTGGGTCGAAATCGTGCATGACATGCCGCAAGAGAGCACGCGGCGTGCCACGGTCGGACGCGACATGTTCAAACTTGAGAAAACGTCACGCAAGTCACGAAACGGCATCGCGTTGCCACGGCTGGCCGAAATGCCAAGCGCGGCTACACGAGAGTCAGAGAGGCTTGAAAGAATTACAAAGTTTGTTACCAGCGCTGTCGCGGCCATGGTCTACGGCGTCCGGCGTGTGGCCGTTTCCACCACCCGCTCCAGGGCAGGCGTCAATTTTGTAGGTGAGCATTGGATCGGGTACCAGCCCAGGCATGGTTCCATTGGTCGGGGTGGCAGAGGAGTAGGGCGCGGAGGTGGCACATGGTGTTGGTGCCCTGCTCGC
>Ga0187892_10001358_pt1 | contig 56476 bp, 69 predicted proteins | sample MA1701073metaG_FD_139345 | JGI IMG/M metagenome (GOLD analysis project Ga0187892, IMG submission 139345) | Bio-ooze microbial communities from a basaltic lava cave in the Kipuka Kanohina Cave System on the Island of Hawaii, USA - MA170107-3 metaG ...
CTCGTCGCGGCCCTGATCGGCGCGCCGTTCTTCCTGCTGCTCGTGATGCAGTCTATTGGCGATGCGGTGCAACGACAGACCGAGGCCTTGAAGCGGAACGTGGACAACACGCTCCAGTTGCGGGCGCGCGGCTCGATGGGTCACGTCAACATGGTCGGCAACGAAGCCATCCTGCCTCAGGATGCGCTGGCGAAGATAAAGGGGGTCGAGCGCGTGGCGAGAGTCGAGCCCTATCTGCTCGCCATGACACCCACGGAAGGGCACAACTTCGCAATGATCGTCGGCGTCGATCCTAGGGACACGCGCCGGCTGGAGTCGCACGGCGAGGCCGGAAATCCGAAGATTCTGTTCGGGCGGGACCTGAGCGAGGGAGACCGCGGCAAGCGCGTGGCGATCATCGGCCAGGGCGTGGCCCGGTGGGCGGGGATCACGCCCGAGCGGCTCGGCGGCGCGACGCTCACGCTCGACCCCAGGCGCACGCACCCCGTCATCTTCGCGCTGGATCGTCCCCCCGTGACGCTCGCCGTGGTCGGCATTTACGCCAGCGGATACGTGTTCGGCGACATGCAGATCTTCATGCCGCTCGACACGTTCCGCGAGGTCTACGACGTGGCCGAGGGCATTTCCTGGCTCTACGTCCGTGCCGATTCCGCCGAAAACCTGCCCGCGGTGGAGCGGCAGTTGAGGACCATGCTGGGTCACGTCGCAGACATCATCTCGCCCACCACGGTGGCCGAGTTTCAGACGACCGCGACGGCGGCGGTGCAGCGCCTGGCCAATGTCGGAATCGGGCTCGCGGCGGCCCTGATGGTCGTCGTGGTCTTCTTCGTGATGCTGCTCGTCGTGCGCGAGCGGGCATGGGAGATCGGCACGCTCAAGGCGCTCGGCGCCTCGGACTGGGGCATCGTCACGGGCTTTCTGACGGAGGCGGTACTGCTGTGCGCGATCGGCGCAGTGACCGCCGCGGTCCTGTTCGGACTCTGGGGGGGACCGCTCGCGCAGCTCGTGTTCGGCCTGGGCGTCAGTCCTTTCCTGCCTTCGCATTACAGCACGCTCGCGAACTCGCTCTCGCTGGCGCCGCGGTTCGGCGCGGCGACGCTCGCGGTTCTCGTCGCGGCGTGCCTCTTCGCCGCGATTGCGGGAAGCGCCTGGAGCATGCGGCAGATCATCAGGCTGTCACCGATCGAGGCGATTCGACATGAGTAGATCCGCCGTGAGGAATGACCGCGGCGCGCTGATCGAGCTGCGCAACGTGAGCAAGCTCTATCGAAAGGGCGGGCAGGCGATCAAGGCGCTCGACGGGATCGACCTGACCGTGGCCGAGAAAGGCATGGTCGCGGTCGTCGGCCCCAGCGGCAGCGGCAAGTCAACCCTCCTCCACGTGATCGGCGCCATGGACCGGCCGACGGCGGGCGAGGTGATCGTGGCGGGCCGGTCCCTGGGCACGATTCCCGAGGCAGGTCTTACCGACTTCAGGCGTAAAACAGTGGGCTTCGTGTTCCAGGGTTTCAACCTCATCCCCAACCTTGACGCGCTGGAAAACGTGATGCTGCCGATGGAATTCAACGGCGTCGCGCGCGAGGCGCGCCGCGAGCGCGGGCGCGAGCTGCTCTCGCGGGTGGGCCTGGCGGAACGCCTGGAACACAAGCCCCGCGAGCTCTCGGGCGGCGAGCAGCAGCGCGTCGCGATCGCGCGCGCGCTCGCCAATGATCCGCCGCTGATCCTGGCCGACGAGCCCACCGGAAACCTCGACTCGAAAACCGGAGAGATGATCTACGGGCTGCTAAGGAAAATCTCCCGCGAGCGCACGGTCGTCGTCGTCACGCACGCCGAGCCGCTCGCCGCGACGGCCGACCGCATCGTGCACATCAAGGATGGGAGGCTCGAGTCCCATTGAGCCACGTGCACCCCTCGACACTTAAGCGGGAACGAAAATGAACCGATTTGCGAGTTCGTTGAAGCGCCTGTCCGGCATCTGCCTGTGGGTTGTTCTTTCCTATCCGCTGCCAGTCTTCGCCTTGCTCCACGCATCGCAGGACGGCGGAGGGTTCTCGTGGCAGCGGCTGCAACCACGGGTCCTCGAGAAGCTCGGCGGCAGCTGCAACTCCGTTGCCCGCCCGGAAAAAAGCGTGGCCGCGTCCTCCACTGCCGGTTCGACAGCGGCCGAGCTCCCGCTCAACCGGGCGGTCACCGCGAATCTCCACAGCATGGATCGAGTTTCCTTCGCTCTCGGTCCCGAGAAGAAGCAGGAAGAAGCTCGACGCACGGGGGGCCTGTTCGCCCTGCGCCCGACGGTTGCAGGGACCTACGTGATCGGCTCGGCGAGCCACGCGTGGATCGACGTGGTTGACCACGAGCGCAGCCGATTCGCCGTCACGAAGCCGGTTCAGTGGGTCGACTTCTGCGGCCGGCGCATGAAAGCGGGCGTATTCGAGGCGCGAGCGGGCGCGCGCTACTGGATCCAGGTATCGGCGAGTCCGGATCCGGCGCTCGATCTCTTCGTCGCCGGGCCGGTGAATTAGGCGCTCTATCCCTTCGGGCCCCTCCCCCCTTGGCCCGGAGGAAACCCGATTTGGCATGCGAGGCGGGGATTTTGGAATCGCCCCCCTATCGCACCCATCCATCCGGAACCGGTGTCTTTGCCGCGGGGAAGGCAATCTGGGGGAGGCCATGTTATAAATGTCGCGCACCGGCCCGGGTCCCGGTGTTGTCATCCACAGGAGGAGAAACCCATGAAACAACTGCCTTGGTCTCGAGCCGTCTCGACAGCATTCTTGTGCGCCGGCATGGCGCTTGCCGCAGCATCGGCCGCACGCGCAGCGGAAGTGGAGATGACGTTTTACGGAAACCAGCATTTCAGGCTGGCGTCTCCCGGCGGCAAGGTCATCCTCATCAACCCCTGGATCAAGGGGAACAAGGATGCAGGAATAGACGTCGGCTTCTACAAGAAAGGCGAGGTCGATCTGATTCTGCCGACCGCTGGACACGACGATGACATGGGGCAGACCGTCGAAATCGCCGCCAGCACGGGCGCAACGGTTTTCGTCGTCTCCGAGCTGGGCACCTGGATGGAAGGTGAGATCGAAAAGCTCGGTGGCTCAAGGAAGCAGATCGTCCGGGGCGCCATCAGCGGGCGCTACAAGCTCGGCGACATCACCGTGCAGATACTGCTGTCCCAGCACGGCACCGGGATTACAGGACCCAAGGAAAGTCCGGCCCGTCTGTACGGCGGGCCGGCAGCCGGCTTTCTCATTACCTTCGAAAACGGCCTCAAGCTCTTGATGGCGGGCAGCACCGGGCTCACGATGGACCTGCAGCTCTACGGCATGCGGTATCAGCCGCACATCGCCATGGTGCCCGTCATGGGCAGGTTCATGATGCACCCCGATGACGCCGCCTATGCGACCAAGCTGTTGATGACGGACAACCCGAACCTGAAGACCGTCATCCCGCAGCATACCCGGGTCAAAGGACGCCCGCCCTGGGCCGGGACGCCCGACCAGTTCGAGGAGGAAGTGAAAAAGCTCGGTCTTGACGTCAAGGTGCTCAAGCCGCAGCTTGGGAAGGCCTACACCTTGACGAAAATGTAGGCCGGGCAGTCCGCCCGGGATGCGGCCGATGCCAATGCGGCATCGGCTCCCCCGGCCTCCCGCCGGGCGCTGCCGGTTGAACCTCCAGCAACTGGAGGTTCTAACATAGTAGCGTTGGATAAAGGGCGGCACGATGACCCGAGGAGCGCTTCTATTGATTGGCGATGCCGCCAAGGCGACCGGGCTCACGGTAAAGACCATCCGCTACTACGAGGAGATCGGCCTGATCCCGAAGGCCGGGCGCACGAACGGCGGCGCGCACACCGGCGGCCATCGCGTCTATACCGAGGCCGAGGTCGGGCGGCTGAGATTCATTCACCACGCGCGCCTTTTCGGGCTGAGCCTGTCCGATATCCGCGAGCTGCTTGCGCTCGCCGACGGCAAGGGCTGCCCGAGCCGGCAGCCCGAGTACCGGAAAATCCTGCAGCGTCACCTGCACGAGATCGACGAGCGCGTCCGGCATCTGCGGGGCCTGCGCGCCGCCATCGGTGACCTCGTGGCGCCCGCGCGGGGTCGCAAAGGCGAGAAGTGCTCGTGGAATACGTGCGGGTGCATGCGGCAGGATCCCGGATCACCACCGCCGCCGTCCGGCGCGAGTTCGTCTGGCGGCGACCGAAAGAAAGGAGCCAGCCATGTGTGAGTACTGCGGCTGCGAAACGGTACGGTCGGTGGAGCACCCCTTGCAGCGAGGGAAACTGAAGGGAAAGGCGCTGGGCGTCCGAGTCAAGGCGGCGCCTGCCGGGCCGGCGTTCTCCGCCCCGGTCACGACCGATCTCCGTGAAAAGCCACGCTCCGTGCGGGAAGAGGTAACGAAAGAGCACGCCTGATGATCCAAACGGGACGTTGATGCCGGTCTGGATCAAGCGCAGCTTCTTCAACCTCTGGCGCAAGCCATTCCGGACGGCGCTGATCGCGCTCTTCCTCGCGCTCGTGGTGGGCATGTTCACGGTCATGGCGACCGTCAATCGCCTGGCCGCGGAGCGCTTCACCGAGCTCGAGGGCAAGCTGGAGACCCTGGTCGACGTGCGGCCGCTCGGCTCGCTCGCGCTCGGCGGCAAGCGCTCGAAGCCGCTGCCCTTCACGGCGAGCGGGGAGATCCGCGCCCTGGGGCAGGACCTGCGCGTCGAGCCTTATCTCATCGGCCGCGAGTTCGCGGAGGACAGCACCGTGTTCTTCGTCGGCGTCCCGCCGGGCGCACCGCTGCGCGCCGTCGGCGATCTCGAGCCGATGGACCGCCGCCTCGTAGCGGGGCGGATTTTCGGAGCGGACGACGCGACAGCGCGGGCCGCCGTCATCGGCCTCGACATCGCGGCAAAAGAGAGGATCGTCCCCGGCAGTGTCGCGGAAGGCGCGACGATCAAGATCCGCGGTGAGGACTGGCGAGTGATCGGGATCTTCGACGGCGGCAGCGGCTTCACCAACGGGCAGATCTTCCTGCCGTTCGAGGCCATGCGCGTCGCGTTCGATGCGCAAGGCGTCTCCCGCATACTCGTGACAGCGCCTTCCGCGGGCCGGGCGTCCCAGGTCGCTGATCTTCTGGGCCAGAAGCTCGCCGGGCAGGCCGACGTCGTCACCAACCGGCCGGCGATCGAGCTCGCGCAACAGTCGCTCGCCGGGATCGCCGGCGCCACCCGCACGGGCTCCATCGTGTTCCTCTTCGCCGGCGCGCTCGTCGTCATGGGCGCCATGGTGCTCGCCTTCCGCGACCAGTACCGCGACATCGGCGTCCAGAAGGCGCTCGGCGCGTCGAACGCGATGATCGCCTCGCAGCTGCTGACCGAGTCGGTGTTCCTTTCGAGCCTCGGCGGTCTGGGCGGCATCGCCGTCGCCTGGTTCGGGCTGCTCGCATACGGCCGCAGCTGGACCAGCATCAAGTTCGACCTGGTGCAGGCGCCGCTTTCGGGCCAGATGATCGGCATCATCGTGCTCGCCTGCCTCATCCTGGGGGCGCTCGGCAGCCTCTACCCGATCGTCCGCGGCCGGCGGCTCGACCCGGTCGTCATCCTGCGCGAGGAATAAGCCGGCGATGGGTCGCTTGTTCCTCGTCCGCTACGCCTGGCGCAATCTCTGGCGCACGCCCGGGCGCACGCTGCTCGTGATGGCGCTGACCGCGCCGGTTTTCCTGTCGCTGCTCCTGATGCTGGCGACCGCCGGCGCGCTCGACCGGCAGGTCGAGCGATTGAGCACGGGGGCTGGTAACCTCATCGAAGTGCGCGCGCGCGCGAGCTTCGGCCATGTGAATCAGGCGGGCGGGTTGAATCGCATGATGCCGGCTTCGGTCGCCAAAGAGGTGGCGCGGATGCCGCACGTCCGGAAAGTCGAGCCCTATGCGGTGGCGATCGAGCCCATCGCCGGCTATTACATGACCCTGCACACCGGGGTGCGGGCCGGCGACGCCCGGCGCCTCGCCACCCACGGCGAGGTCGGCAAGGTGCAAATCATCGCAGGGCGCGATCTCACGGCCGAGGACGAGGGGCAGGACGTCGCGCTCGTGGGGCTCGAATACGCCCGCAAGATGGGCATCACGCCGGAGAACTTCCGGCCCGGCGAGAGCGTCTTCATCAAGGACATCCTGCGCGACGGCGAGCCCGGCGTCCTCAGGACGGGAACGCGCACGATCGGGGGACGGCCGTTCCGGGTGGTGGGCCTGTTCACCAGCGGCTACGCCTTCGGCGACAACCAGCTGTTCCTGCCCTACACCACCTTCCAGCGGCACTACGGAACGACCGATACCATTTCCAAGTTGTTCGTCACCGTGGACCGGGTGGAAAACGTGGCCGACGTGGCGCGGGCCATACGCGCCGGGTACCCGAATCTCGACGCCGCCACGCGTGAGGACGGCGCCCGCTTCATGGCGCGGGCGCTCGCCACGATGCGCCGCATCGGAAACATCTGGGTGGCCGGCATGGTGGCGCTGGCCGCGGGCGTGGTGCTGTTCGCGATGCTGCTCGCGGCCGACGAGCGCGTCCGCGAGCTGGGAACGCTCAAGGCGCTCGGGGCCTCGCTCGGCGACACCGCGGTGGCCGTGCTTTCGGAATCCGCGCTGCTCGCGGGCCTTTCGGCCGCCGCCAGCGGCCTGCTCTACGCGGTCCTCGGTCCTTCGCTCGGGCGCGCGTTCTTCGGGGCGACGCTCGGCGTCTATCTGCCGGGCCAGTACGGGGAAAGCCTGCTCGACAACATGACCGTCACCTACGTCTTCTCGCCGCGCCTCGCGCTCGGCCTCGTCGCGGCGGCCGTCATCACGAGCATACTGGGAAGCCTCTACGCGCTCTACCAGGCGCAACGCTTGAGCCCGGTCGAGGCGCTGCGCCACCAGTGAGAATGCAGCGATGATGCCCGCCACGGAATCAGCCGTCCGGCTTCGGAAGGTTCGCAAGCGCTACCGCCTGGGCGAGAGCATCGTCGAGGCGCTACGCGGCGTCGATCTCTCCATCGCGCGCGGAGCCGTAATCGCCCTGATCGGGCCGAGCGGCAGCGGCAAGTCGACGCTGCTCCACGTGATCGGAGGCATGGACCGGGCGGACCAAGGCGCAGTGACCGTCGCCGGCGGGGAACTCCACAAGATGACCCCCGCTCAGTTGACCGCGTTCCGCCGCGCCAAGGTCGGCTTCGTGTTCCAGGCGTTCAACCTGATCTCCAACCTGACGGCCCTGGAGAACGTCATCCTGCCCGCCGAGTTCGCGGGTGCCGCGGGGCGGGAGGCACGCGAGCGGGCCACGGCGCTCCTCAACCGCGTTGGGCTCGACGGCCGCCTGCGGCACCGGCCGAGCCAGTTGAGCGGCGGCGAGCAGCAGCGCGTCGCCATCGCGCGCGCCCTGATCAATAGGCCGGCCCTCGTGATCGCCGACGAGCCCACCGGGAACCTCGACAGCAAGACCGGAGCGGCCATCGTCAAGCTGCTCGCGTCGCTTGCGGGCGAGCAGACGGTGATCATCGCAACGCACGACGAGCGCATCGCGCGCGTAGCCGATCGCGTGGTGCATCTCGCCGACGGCGGGATCGAAAGGGACGAAACCGGCGGCGGTCGCGCGCAAAAAGCGGCAACATGAGTAAAAAAGAAAAAAGAGGGTTGGAGGACCGTCCGTGAAACGATGGCGCAAGCCGGCAATTTGGCTGGTCACTAGTCTCCTCGTGATCTCCGCCGGCGTCGGAAGCTATTTCGCGGTACCGCGGCTGCTGGCGGGGTGGCGCTGTGCCCTCTGGCCCGAGCTTGCGCTGCCGGGCCTGGAGGCCGGTCGGGACTACATCTTCGTGGCGATGGGCGCCTGTAACACGGCCGTCGCCATCGACACGGAGCGCCACGCCGTGGTGGCAGCCGCCCGACTCGGTGGCCGGTTCCCGCACGGCATTGCCATCAGCCCCGACGGGCAGGAGTTCTACGCTGCCAACCAGCGCTCGGACACCGTGTCCGTCGTCGCCTTGCCGCAGTTCACGCTGGTCGCGACCATTCCGGCAGGTAACTTTCCCACCGATCTCGTGCCGTCCGTGGAGGGCGGGCGGATGTTTCTGACCAACTTCAAGGGTGGCAGCGTACAGGTGCTCGACCGATTCTCCCGGTCGGTCGTGCGCGAGGTAGCCAGCCCTCGGGCGACGCACTTTGCCGAGGCACCGGACGGCAAGCGGCTCTATGTCACGAACTGGGACAATCGGCTCACCGTTTTGGACGGCGGAGGCGAAACCGTCATCAAGGTGATCCCGCTGCCAGGCAAGCCGAACCACGCGACCGTCAGCCGTGATAGTCGTCGGATCTACGTGACGCTCTACGGCGACAGCGCGCTGGCGGTTGTCGATGCCGGCCGGCTGGAGGTGATTGCGACCATTCCGGTGGGCCTCCATCCGATGGCACCGGCGGTGACGCCGGACGGCCGGTGGGTCTACGTTTCGAACATCGACAGCGGGACTGTCTCGGTCGTCGACACCGAGCGGCTTACGGTTGTAGGCGAGATCCGGACGGGCGGCACTCCCCAGCACCCGGTAATGGACCGGCTCGGCCGGACCCTGTGGGTAAGCAACCCGGAGCGCGAGGCGGTCCAGGTGCTCGATCTCGCGAGCCGGCGCGTGGTCCGGGAAATCTACACGGGACCCGAGCCCCAGCAGATGGCACCCAGGTACCTGGGCGCACATCGGCAGGCCGACACGAGCGGCCCGCGCTAAGAGCCCGCATCAAAAAGACCCAGAAAACTCGAAACCGCCGATGAACGCAGATGGACGCGGATAATATCGACTCTATGAACACCGGAAGGTTTTTTGTTTTCGTCGGCGTGTATCGGCGTTTATCTGCGGCTAATATTCCTTGATTTTGTTAACGGCATCCAACGCGCCGACGATATTGCATCATCCATCGGTATTCGACTGCACCGCAAGGGAGGATTGAGTTGAAAATCGTCCTCGGCATCATGTTGTGCATGATGATCGCCTTTTCGTCTTTTTCGCCCGCGATGGGCCTTCGGCCCAAGAGCGACGGGCAGGCCGCTTGGGAGGCGCTGCAGGGACGTGCCCTCGCAGCGCTCGGAGGAAACTGCGCTGCGGTGAAGCAGCCCGTCGAGCGCGTTTCGGCCATTTCCGTGCCCGGCGCGACACCCGGCGAGCTCATGCTCAATAGAGTGGTCTCGGCGAACCTGCATCCGACTGAGATCGTGAAATTCGTGATCAGCCCGGAGAAGATTCAGGGAAAGCCGCAGCACGCTGGACGGCTGCTCGCGCTGACCGCGCCGGCATCGGGCACCTACGTGCTCGGCACGGTGAGCCGGGCATGGATAGAACTGGTTGACCCGGCGCAGAATGACTTTGCCAGGGCAAAGCACTACGAGTGGGTGGAATTCTGCGGGCGGCGCATGAAGGCGGGGATTTTCGAGCTGCGCGCCGGCGCGCGCTACTGGATCCAGATGTCGGCGAGCCCCGAGCCGACCCTCGACCTCTTCGTCGCGGGACCGCTGAATTAGCGTTCGCTCTTTTGCAGGTCCAAGCGCGGCTTTCGAATAGGCGAGCTCCATATGGTATACACTCGCCGTACCGTGCGTTTTCAGCCTGTGAACGCGGTAATCCGAGTAGCCCGCGGGGTGGGCAGGGGACTCCGGTCGCGGCCGAAGGTGTTCGCGTGGGTCGCCACCGGGGTCTTCGCCCTGAATCTTGTCCTGCCGGTCATCGTGCTTTCGGCTGCGCGCAGGCCGTTCGACCTCTTCACGTTCAATCCGTGGCTCGCGCGCCTGCCGGAGTGGCTCGCCTCGCCCGACGTGTCTTGGAGCGGAAAGCTGGCGTTTCTGTCGCAAATGGCGATCGCGTGGTTCATCGCGGAGAACCCGATTGACGGCGTCGAGTGGGGGTTCGTCATCGACGTTCCATCCATCGGACAGTTCCTGCTCGGAGCCGTCCTTTTCGGGACCTACTTCGCCCTCTGGGTGTACCGCCGGGATCAGCTGAGGCGGAGCGCGATCGGCAGCACGCTCGCCGGACAGGGAGGCGCCGCGGGCGCCCTGATGAGCGTGCTCGGTTTTTCCACGGTGCCTTGCAGCGTCGTAGGCTGCGGAGTGCCGGTACTGCCAGTTATCGGTCTCGCCTTCACGGGGCTCTCCTCGGGCGCGCTCGCCTTTTTCGCGAGCTTCTCGAAGGTGGCGTACTGGGTCGTCCTCGGCGCGGTGACGATCGGGATCGCCTGGCTCGGCTGGCTCGCCGGCGCAGCGGCGGCACCTCAAGATCCAAGGAGCCGTCCTTCGACCGCGTCGCTGCCAGTCCGTCCGCTGAGTTAACGTTCGGCCACCAAGGCGTCGATGATCGGGCAGCCGGACTTGCGGCTGCCTTTCGAGCATTCCGTGATGAGGCCCTTCAACGCCTTCTCAATGGCCGCCAGGTCACCGATTTTTTCCTCGACCATGGCGAGCTTTCTTTCCGCAAGCGCCTTGGTCTCCGCGCAGTGCCTGCCATCGGAGAGCTCCAGCAGCAGCCCGATCTCATCCAGCGAGAACCCGAGCGCCTGGGCCCGCTTGACGAATCGGACACGCCCCACCGTATCCGAAGAATAGTGTCGCACCCCGCCCGGCGGCTTCGGCGGCTCGGCGATCAGGCCCAGGCGCTGGTAAAAGCGGATGGTCTGCACGTTGACTCCCGCCTTCCGCGCAAGCCTGCCGATCGTCAGCGCCGCCTGTGTCATGGCGAGCCGGAACTTGACACTGTACCCATGTACAGACTTTATCATTCGAGCCATCGGAGACCCAAACATGGCATTCGGGAATTTGCTTCTCATATGGAAAAAGCCGGTGTACCTGATCGTCTGGCTTCTCTCCACGCTGGCGGTGGGCTGGCTCTATATCGGCGTCCTGACCGAGTCAGCGGCCTACGACACGATGGGACGGGTTTTTGCGCTGGCCTTTCCTCCCCTTACCGGAGCAACGCTCGCGGTACTGGTCGCGAACTACAGGGAGCAGAAGGCCTGTCCCCTCAACGCGGCGGGCAGCGGCCTGGGCGGTGGTGTTCTGGGCATTGTCACGGTCGGATGTTCCGCCTGCCCGGCGCTCCTGCTCGGCTGGATCGGCCTGGGCGCGGCTATTCCCAGCGCTTTCCTCGCCAGCCCGTGGATAAAGCTCGTGAGCCTTTTACTGCTGGTTGCCGCATTGTTCTGGGCCGGTAAGAAACAAGCACCGGTATCGTGAAAGAGCACACCATGAAGAGACTGATCAGTGCCGCCCTGTTTCTCCTGCTCGTCGTCATCTCCGCTGCGGCCCTTGCCGAGTTCAGGACCGTCACGCTCTCCGTGTCAGGAATGACGTGGGGCGCGTGCGTGACCTCCGTGAAGAGGTCGTTAACCAAGGTCAACGGGGTGACCAAAGCAGAAGTAAGCCTTGAAAAGGCCCAAGCCGTGGTCACTTTTGACGACGCAAAGACCAGCACCGATGCGCTGCTCAAGGCGACCAAGGACGCCGGCTATCCGTCAACGCTGAAGTAATAAACCTCATAACCACCACCATGGAGTGACCATGAACGCGCAAGAACTCATGTCGATCGACCCTGCCCTCGGATTGATGGGGGAGTTTTCGAAGATAACCAAGAACACCTCAGGACACATCCAGAAGATGAGACAGGAGGCGGTTTTCACGGACGGCGTGTTCCCCGCGAAGGTGAAAGCGCTGGCCGCGGCGCTGTGGGGCATCAGCGCCCGCTGCGAACCGTGCCTCAAGTTTTACGTGCTGAAGGCGAAGGAGCTTGGCGCAAGCGATCAGGAGGTCGGTGAGATTCTGGCAATCGCTTCCGCGATGGGCGGCTGTGTAGGCGAAATGTGGGCGCTGAAGGCCTATCAGGCGGTCAAAGGCAGCGGGGAACCGAAAGAAGCGTGCTGCGTGTAAATGCGATCGCCTGCCCGGCAGGCATATACTTTCCATCCGGATTGTTAGCCACGGAGGCCCGATGGAAGCGGCGAGAGTGTTCGCGCTCTTTGTCCTAACTGCGATAGCAGAAATAGTCGGCTGTTACCTGCCCTACCTCTGGCTCAAGCGCGACGGCTCAATGCTGTTGTTGGTTCCGGCTGCTGCCGCCCTCGTCACGTTCGTCTGGCTGCTCACGCTGCATCCGCACGTAGCCGGCCGCACCTACGCTGCCTACGGAGGCATCTACATCGTGGTCGCGCTCGCGTGGCTCTTCGTGGTCCAGCGTGTCGCTCCGGATCGATGGGACCTCATCGGCGGCGCCGTGACGCTTGTCGGCATGGCGATCATCTACTTCGGGCCGCGAACCCCGGCTTGAACCTGCGTGGAAGGAGTCGATGATCGCGGCTGCGCTCGTGCTTGCTTCGCTCGCTACCGGCGACGTGGACCTCGTCGCGGCCGCCATCGAGCGCTACCGCACAGTGGAGGCGTACCAGGTAACGCTGAAATCATCCTACGGAGACCAGTCCGACATCATCCGCTACTCCTACAAGAAGCCCGGATTCGTCAGGATGGATTTCGTGCAGCCGCACAAGGGAGCGGTGCTGATCTACAGCCCGCTCACGAAGAAAGTCCGGCTGTGGCCTTTCGGCAGCGGTTTCTTCTCGCTCACGCTGAGCCCGGAAAACCGCCTCGTTCTGAGTCCGACCGGGCATCGCGTGGACAGATCGGATATCGGCGTGCTCCTCCACAACGTCAAAACGTTGCAACGCAGCGGCAGGACCACCGTGGTAGGCGAGGAAATCGTCGCCGGGAAAAAAACGACGCGGCTCGTTGTCGCAGGCACGGCCACATTCGTCGTCGACAACGTGCACCGGTATGAATTATGGCTCGATCACGTGACCCGGCTTCCGCTGAAAGCCGTGAGCCGCGACCTCAGGGATGACATCATCGAAACGGTCGTGATGGACGACCTCAACGTTAACATCAAGCTCGGGGACGAACTCTTCAACCCCTAGCGGGCTGATGATTGACGCGCAGTCACTATGGAATACGAAGCCGCCGCCGACTGTTTCCGCGGCTGAAGGGGCCGGTGAAGAATCAACAACCGACTGCGATGGCGGAATATCGGCTGACCACCGTCTGGCGAATCGAAGCGCCGGTGCAGCAGGTGTACGACGCAATCTGCCGGCCTTCGCGCTGGCCGAACTGGTGGTGGGGCGCCAAGAATGTGGTGGAGCTCGAGCCCGGCGACCCGCGGGGCGTCGGGCGCCTGCTGCGCTACACCTGGAAAGGGCTGCTGCCCTACGCGCTGACGTTCACCGTGCGGGTGGTACGCGTGATGCCACTCGTCACGCTCGAAGGCATTGCGAGCGGCGAGCTGGAGGGTATCGGGCGCTGGCCGTTCCAGCAGGAAGGCTCGATCACCGCGGTCTGGTACGAATGGCGGGTGCGTACCACCAGGCTCTGGATGAACGCTCTCGCGCCGATCGCCGGTCCGCTGTTCGAATGGAACCACAACGTCATCATGCGCGAGGGTGGCCTCGGACTGGCGCGCCTGCTCAACGCAAGGCTGATCGGCGGGGAGAAGGCGTAAGCTGTTCGTTCGGTCACAAGGTCCCGGAGGGCACTCTCATGCGCAACCCAGTTTCTCGCCTTCTCCTGTCGGCCGCATTGCTGTGCACGGCGTCCGCGGTCTTCTTCAACGCCGCCTGGGCGCAGGAACAGAAGGACGCCTACGTCGCGAAGATTGACGCGGACGGCGTGCAGCGTGTCCGCATCGAAGCCGGGAGCTACTTCCTAAAGCCTAATCACATCGTCGTGAAAGTGAACGTGCCGGTGGAGCTCCTGGCGAGCCGCGAGGCGGGCATAACTCCGCACGACCTCGTCATCAAGGCGCCGGAAGCGGGCATCGCGGTGGGGGAAGAGCTTGCCACGGAGCCGAAGAAGATCACGTTCACCGCCACGGCAGTCGGCAAGTATCCGTTATACTGCAGCAAGAAGCTGCTGTTCTTCGCGAGCCACCGCGAAAGGGGTATGGAGGGGATGCTGGAAGTCGTTCCCTAGCTCCGGTCGGCAGCTTCGCTTGATCGACCTTCCGTATCGCCGCTACGCCTTTTTCGCCGCCCTCGCCACAGGTGCGGCGCTCCTGGCGATGCCGGCGCTGCTGCCGCCGTATTCCCTCATCCTGCTTTGCTACGCCCTGGTACTCGCCATCGCCTGTCTGGGGCTCAACCTCCTTTACGGGACGGCGGGACTGCTTTCGCTCGGCCATGCCACGTTCTTCGGGATCGGCGCGTACGCCGGCGGCTTTCTCTTCCACATCTTCGACGTGCAGTCCCTCGAGGCCTATCTCCTCACCGGCGTCCTCGCGGCCGGCGCCCTCGCCGCGCTCGTCGGCGCGCTGTGCGTCCGCGCGACCCGGATACACTTCGCCGTCCTGACGCTCGCCTTCGGCATGATCGTCCATGCCCTGTTCTGGGCCGGTATCGTCTTCAAGCTCGGCGGCGACTACGGCAAGGGCATGTTCTACATCGGCTATGGGGGGATCGTCCTGCCGCGCTTCACGATCCTGGGGTGGGAGCCCGAGCCGGACCAGTTCCATGCCGTCTTCTATTACGTGATCCTGACCGGCTTCGCGGCAACGCTCGCGATCATCTGGCGGATCAGCCGGTCGCCCTTCGGCCTCGCGCTTCGAGGCATCCGCGATAACGATGTCCGTGCCGAGTTCGTCGCGATCCGGCTCGCGCGCCTGCGGTGGCGCGCTTTCGTCCTGTCCGGGATCATCGCCGGGTTCGCCGGCTGCCTCTATGCGCAGCTCGACCGCCAGGTGACCCCGGAGCAGCTCCACTGGATCTTCTCCGCCAAGCTCGCGGTGGCGGTCATCCTGGGTGGAACGCGCGAGTTCCTGGGGCCCGTCGTCGGCGCCTTCGGGCTCGTCGCGCTCCAGGAGTTCTCGCGACAGCTGACAATCCACGATGGGCTCGTGCTGGGCGTCGTGCTGATCCTGGTCGTCCTGGTGTTGCCGGATGGGGTGACCGGCACGATCGCGCGTCTGGCAGGGCGCGGGAAACCCGCCCCGCGCGCCGACAGCTGGCAGCGCACGCGGGACTGGGGTTGATGATCATCGCAAGCGCGCGGACCACGCGCTCGCGCTGAACCGCCCTTCGGAGAGATAATGCCCGAATGGGCGACGACATGCGCCACGGCCACGATCATGCGCGGGGCGCGAGCGAGCGCCGCATGTGGGTGGTCTTCGGCCTGACGGCAGCCTTCCTCGTCGTCGAGGTCGTCGGCGGCATCCTGACGAACAGCCTGGCGCTGCTGTCCGACGCGGCGCACATGTTCACGGACGTGATGGCGCTCGCCATCGCCATCGCCGCGATGCGCCTTTCGCGCCTGCGAGCCGACCGCAAGCGCACCTTCGGCTACCACCGCTTCGAGATTCTCGCCGCCGCGTTCAACGCGACACTGCTCTTCTTTGTCGCGCTCTACATTCTCTACGAAGCGTATCGGCGCTGGGTCACGCCGCCCTCGATCGAGTCGCTCGGCATGCTTGCCATCGCTGTCCTCGGCCTGGCGGTCAATCTCGCCGGCATGCGCCTGCTCGCGAGTGACGCCAAGCGCAATCTGAACGTCAAAGGAGCCTACCTGGAGGTATGGGCGGACGCGCTGGGTTCGGTCGGCGTCATCGTCGCCGCGCTCATCGTCATTTTCACCGGCTGGACCCGCGCCGATCCGGTGGTCGCAGTGCTGATCGCGCTGTGGGTGCTGCCGCGGACGTGGACGCTTTTCAAGCAGAGCGTGAACGTGCTGCTCGAGGGCGTGCCGGAAGGCATGGATCTTTCGGCGATCGACAGCCGCCTGCGCGGCCTGCCCGGCGTGCGCGACGTGCACGATCTCCACATCTGGGCAATCGGAAGCGGCAAGGCAAGCCTGACCGCGCACCTGATCTTCGACGAGGGGCAGGCCGACGTTCAGCGCGTGCTCAATAACGCGAATGAGCTCTTGCGGCGCGACTTCGGGCTGACTCACACCACGCTCCAGGCCGAACTCGAGCATTGCGATCCCCATGGCAGCGACTGCGCCCTCGATGGCCGTCCCGCAACGGATGCGCATGCGGGCCATCGCCATTGACACGCCGTGGCCGGGATCGACCTTCACATCCAGCGTTACGCGTTTCACGCCCTCGCCGCCGCCGTCCTCTTCGGCGCGAGCACACCGTTCGCCAAGCTGCTGCTCGGGGAGATTTCCCCGGTGGTCCTGGCCGGCCTGCTCTACCTCGGCGGCGGATGCGGCCTCGCGCTGTCGCTCCTCGCGCGCGGTTTCGATCCACGGCCTCGGGAAGCGCCGCTCGCCGCGCGCGATTGGAGTTGGCTCGCCGGCGCGGTTCTCTCCGGCGGTATCGTGGCTCCCGTATTGCTCCTGTGGGGTCTTGCGGGCAGCGGCGCCGCCGCAACCTCCCTGCTGCTCAACTTCGAGGCCGTCATCACCGCGCTCGTCGCCGCCGCTCTGTTCCACGAGGTGGTTGGCGCGCGGATATGGCTCGCCACCCTGGTCATGCTCGCGGCCGGCTTCGTGCTCGCCTACGACCCCGGCGCGCCGCTGGCGCTCTCCGCGCACTCGCTCGCGATCGTCGCCGCCTGCATCGGGTGGGCGGTGGACAACAATCTGACACGCAAGGTCGCAGCGGCCGACCCGGTCGTCATCACCACCATCAAGGGGCTCGCCGCCGGCAGCTTCAACCTCGCGCTCGGGCTCGCGCTGGGAGGAGCTTTCCCCGCCCTCGGTCCAGCCGCAGGGGCGCTCGCGCTCGGCTTCGTCGCCTACGGCCTGAGCCTCGTGCTCTACACCCGCGCGCTGCGGCATCTCGGCGCGGCGCGCACCGCCGCGCATTTCAGCACCGCCCCGTTCATCGGCGCAGCGATCGCAATCCTCGCATTGGGAGAGCCGTTCACTGTCTCATTCGGCGCCGCGCTGCTGCTGATGATTGCCGCGACCTGGCTCGTCCTGACGGAACGGCACGAGCACGAGCATGCGCACGAGCGCCTGGCGCACAGCCACCGCCATGTCCACGACGAGCACCACCAGCACACGCACCGCGGCGACGAGGGTCCCGAGCCCCACGTCCACGAGCACGTGCACGAGCCCCTGCGGCACACGCATCCGCATCTGCCGGACCTTCATCACCGCCACAGGCACTGACCCGGACACCAAGGTCGGCGCGCTATAATATCGGAAATCGATATCGATCTTCGATATTAGGAGCCCTTTTGTGAGCAATGACGCCGTCCCGGACCCCGTAGCGCCCGCCCCGCGACCTACCGCCAGGTTCCAATCCGCGCTGACCGTATTCGCCGTCTTCCTCAGACTCGGATTGACCTCGTTCGGGGGGCCGATCGCTCACCTCGGCTATTTCCGCGAGGAGTTCGTCAACCGGCGCAAGTGGATCAGCGACCGCGCCTACGCCGACCTTGTTGCCCTCTGCCAGTTCACCCCGGGGCCCGCGAGCAGCAAGGTCGGCATCGGCATCGGGCTCTCGCAGGCCGGCCTGCCCGGTGCGTTCGCCGCGTGGCTGGGCTTCACCTCCCCGTCCGCGCTCGCCCTGATCCTTTTCGGATTCGGCATCCTCGCGCTCGGCAGCCGGGTGGATCTCGCCTGGCTGCACGGTCTCGTGGTCGTCGCGGTGCCCGTGGTGGCGCAGGCGGTGTGGGGTATGGCGCGCAGTCTCACGCCGGATGCGCCCCGCGTTACGCTCGCCGCGTTAGCCGCGATCGTCGTCCTGGTCTGGCCCACCCCATTGGGCTTCGTCGGGGCGATCGTCGCGGGCGGCATCGCGGGCTGGCTCCTGCTCAAGGCAAGCGTGGACGAGGAGCACGTCGCGATCGGCGCGAACGTCAGCCGCACGGCGGCGGTTACTGCGCTTACTCTGTTCTTCGGACTCCTCGTCGCGCTGCCCGCGCTGCGCACAGCATTTCCTTCCTCGCAAACGCTGGCGTTGCTGGACAGCTTTTACCGCGCCGGCTCGCTGGTGTTCGGCGGCGGCAACGTCGTGCTGCCCCTTCTCCAGGCGGAAGTTGGGCCTCCGGGCTGGGTATCTAACGAGGCCTTTTTCGCTGGATACGGCGCGGCGCAGGCCGTGCCCGGCCCCCTCTTCACGTTCGCGGCCTATCTCGGCACCGTGTCGACAGTGGCGCCGAACGGCTGGGCCGGCGCGATCATTTGCTTGATCGGCATATTCGCCTCGTCGTTTCTGCTCGTGATCGGGTCGCTGCCGTTCTGGGACGCGTTGAGGCGATTCCGCCCGATGCGCTCGGCGCTGACCGGGGTCAATGCGGCAGTCGTCGGTATGCTCCTCGCCTTTCTCTACGACCCGGTCTGGACCAACGCGATCCGCTCCGCCGCCGATTTCGGGCTCGCGCTTGCCGGGTTCGTCCTGCTCATGTTCTGGAAGCTGCCACCGTGGCTCGTGGTCGTGCTGACGGCCGCGGGAGGCTCCGCGGTCCAGTTCGCGAGGACCCTGCCGTGACGGCGCCCGTGCCATGAAGGACGCCGACCTCTACGGCGGTCTCGTCCGCCTGCACATCCTCTATCACGCGAGCCGGGAGCCCGTATTCGGCCTGGGTATCATGGAGGAACTCGCGCGCCACGGCTACAAATTGAGCGCGGGAACCCTCTACCCGATGCTGCATTCGATGGAAGAGGCGGGATATCTGCGATCCACCTCACGCATCGTTGTCGGCAAGATGCGACGTACCTACAGGATCACCGCGCGGGGGCGCAAGACGCTCGCCGCCGCGAAGGAGAAGGTGACGGAGCTCTTCGGCGAGCTCTTCGAGGACGATTCGTGACTCAGCGCAGCGCGCAGGTCCGGAAGCCGGCGAAGATGTCGTTGCGGTCCGGCGTGTAGAAATTGCGGAAGGTGTTGCGCACCAGCCGCCGCGTGGTCGCGAAGCTCGCGCCGCGCAGTACCATGTGAGTGCCGAACCAGGGCCGCGAATACTCCTGGTAGGGATCGATCACGAAACCGGGATAGGGCTCGAAGGGGCTCTCCGTCCATTCCCACGTGTTGCCGATCAGCTGCCGACAGCCGGTTGCGCTGTCGCCGTCGCGGCAGGCATCCACTTCAATCAGCCCACCGGTTTCGAGATTTGCGTGCTTGGCCGTGGGCTGTTCCTCGCCCCAGGGATAACGGCGCTTCGTCCCGTCGCGCGCGCTCCATGCGGCGGCGTATTCCCACTCGGCTTCCGTCGGCAGGCGGCGGCCGGCGAAGCGGCAATAGGCCTGCGCCTCGTGCCAGTTGACGTGGACCACCGGGTGGCTCTCGATCACCGGAGCGACCTTGTCGAAGCGCCGCTGCAGCCAGGTCTTTCCTTCCTGGATCCAGTATCGGGGCGCTTGCGCGCCCGCGCCCGCACGCCAGGACCAGCCCGCCTCGCTCCACCACTCGCGCCGACGGTAACCGCCCGCCTCCACGAACTCGAGGAATTCGCCGTTGGTGACGGGAACGCGCGCGATGCTGAAAGGCGCAAGCTCGACCGGGTGAGCCCACTTTTCGTTGTCGAAAACGAAACTGTCATCCGGGACCGCCCCCAGCTGAAACGCGCCGCCCGGAAGCTCCACATCACCCCGCCTTGCCGCGCGAGCCGCCGGCAACGCGGCCGGCGCCGGGAAAGGATCGGGATAGCCGAGCGTCTGGCGCGTGTAGTGAAATGCCTCGCCGTGCATGTCCTCGTGGAACACCGCAAGCTGCACGAAATACTGCAATCCCGCGTTGTCCGGCTCCCGCTCGAGCCGGCGGATGACGCGAGCGAGGACCTCCTCGCCGTAGCTGCGTGTCGACTCAATCGAAGGCAGCGGCAGGCTCCAGCGGGTACTGTGGGCGACTTTCGCGGAGTCATAGAGTTGGTCCGCGCCGCCTACCATGGATTTCCCGGGGCTGGCGGATGCGCCGTCGCGCAGGCACCACCATTCCTGGAACCACGCCACGTGCCCGATTTCCCACAGCGGCGGATTGACGATCGCGATCTGCGGCCCAAGCAGGCGCTCGCCCGCCAGATCGCCGGTCAGCTGCGCGGTCCGCGCCCGGCTCGCGCGCAGCTCGCGCTCGAGCAGCACCGGATCGATCGAGGCAGTCATTGCGCGCACTCTCCCCACCCGCCGCTTTGCTATAGTCGGAACCGGCAGCGTAGTCGAGAATCCATCAAGATCGCAACCATGAAGATCGCAATAGTGTCGCCCGCGAGCTCCGGGCCGCGCAGCGGCAACCGGCATACCGCGGCGCGGTGGGCGAACTTCCTGCGCGAAGCCGGGCACAAGGTCGCGGTGGCAACCAGCTGGGATTCCGGCGGCGAGGATGTACTCGTCGCACTGCACGCGCGCAAGAGCTATGAGTCCATCGCAAGGTTCCACGCTGCCCGTCCCGGTGCGCCGGTGATCGTCGTTCTGACCGGCACCGACCTCTACCGCGATATCCGAAGCGATCGCAACGCCCGGCGCGCGCTCGACCTGGCATCGCAATTGGTCGTGCTCCAGGAGCGCGGCCTGCGGGAGCTCTCGCGGCGGCACCGGGACAAGTCGCGCGTGATCTACCAGTCGGCCGACGTCCGGTTGCGGCATGGCCCGCCCGCTCACCGGTTCCGCGTGGCGGTGATCGGCCATCTGCGCGCGGAAAAAGACCCGTTTCGCGCCGCCCTGGCGCTCGCCCGACTGCCCCAGGACCGCGAGATCGAAGTCGTGCACCTCGGCGCGGCGCTGACTCCCGATATGCGCCGGCTTGCGGAGCGCTGGATGAAGCGCGAACCGCGCTACCGGTGGCTCGGCAGCAGGCCGCACGGCGAAGCCATGCGCTGGCTCGCGCGCAGCCACGCGCTGGTAGTGAGCTCGGTCATGGAGGGCGGCGCGAACGTGATCTGCGAAGCCGCGCGCATCGGCGTGCCGGTGCTCGCCTCGCGGGTACCCGGCAACATCGGAATGCTGGGCAGCAATTACGCCGGGTACTTCGCGCTGCACGACGACAAGGCGCTGGCCGGGCTGCTGGAGCGCGCCGCGCGCGATCCACGGTATTACCGCGGCCTGAAGGATGCAGTGCTGGGCCGGCGCCGGCTGTTTGCGCCCGCGGCGGAGGGCAGTAGCGTGCGGCGCCTGGTGCAAGAATCGCGCCGGCGCGCGGAACGATTCCGTCGCGGGCCGGACTAACGGTGGACCTATGAGCGCGAACCCCCGGAGAAAATTCCTGATTGCCGCCGCCGCAACCGCCGGCGTGGCTGGAATCGCCGGCGCGCTGCTGTGGCACCGGCGTTCCACAGAAGAGCATGCGGCGCACGTGGAGCCGCCCCCCGTCCGCGATCCGGGATTCCCGAACCCGCTGCGGCTGCCCGGCACGGAGGGCATGTATGGTGTCCTCGACGCGGCAGACGCGTTCACGATGGTCGCAAAGCCGGTGCGTCATGCGCTGCTGGCCGGGAAGCCGGCGCCGATGCTCGCGTACGAGGTCGAGCATCATGGCAGAACGCTGCTCAACCCGGTGCTGAGAGTGCGCACCGGCGCCCAGCTCCGGATCAAGTTCTGGAACGCGCTGGAGGACACCAGCATCATCCACTGGCACGGGCTCAAGGTGGACAGCAACAACGACGGCCACCCCCACTACGCCGTGCCGGGGGGCGCGACCTACGACTACGCGTTCGCCGTCGCCAATCGCGCGGCTACCTATTGGTACCACCCGCATCCCCATCACTTGACCGGCAAGCAGGTCTACCTCGGGCTTGCGGGGCTGTTCATCGTCGAGGACGACGAGGAGATCGCGCTCCAGAAGGCGCTCGACCTGACGTTCGGCATAACCGATGTTCCGCTCGTCGTCCAGGACCGCCGGATCGATGGCGAAGGCCGCCTCGTGTTCAAGCCCAGCCGTGAAGAGCGGTTCCAAGGGCACTTCGGCGGCGAGGTGATGGTAAACCTCACGCCGCAGCCGTATTTTCGCGCGGCGACGCGCATTCACCGCTTCCGCATCCTGAACGGCTCGAACGCTCGCGTCTATCGCCTCGCCTTTCGCCACGGCGAGCGGCTGCTCCACTACCACGTCATCGGCGGCGACGGCGGGTTGCTCGACCGGCCGCGGGCGGTTACCGAGGCGTTTCTCTCGCCGAGCGAGCGCCTCGACGTGCTCCTCGATCTACGCTCGGCTGCGATCGGGGACGCCGTCAAGCTGGTAAGCCTGCCATTCGACCCCATGCACCACGAGACGGGTTCCGCCGGCGATGCGCACGGTGAGCACGCCGCGCACGGCATGCTGCCCGATGGCGCCGAGGTCGAGATCATGAGCATCCTCGTCAGCGCGAAGTCCGCATACGACCGGGCCGCGCCGCAGGTGCTTTCGCGCATCGGGCCGGCGCCGGAGCCGGCGGCGGCGTCGCGCATCGTCACCCTCGACCAGAGAAACGGGGTCTGGCGCATCAACGGACACACTTTCGACATGATGGCGACACCGATCGTGGTGAAACGAGGAGCGGTCGAAATATGGGAAATCCGCAACGCGGACCGCAGCATGCCCCACCCCATGCACATTCACGGCTTCCAGTTCCGCGTGCTCTCGCGCGAGGGCAGCCCCGAGCAGCAGCGACTCGCGGCCGCGGACGGCGGCCTCGCCGCAACCGATCTCGGCTGGAAGGACACCGTCCTGTCGTGGCCGGGTGAGACGGTGCGCATCGTCACCGACTTCTCGCACCCCCACCTCGGCGACCAGGTCTACATGATCCACTGCCACAATCTCGAGCACGAGGACGGCGGGATGATGCTCAATCTGAAGGTGGCGACGTGAGCCGGAAGCAGGGGCCCCACGTTTTTTGTGGGGATGCGACCAGGCGAATCGGCGCCGGCCACCGACGCGACACCCTTGGCATGCCCACACCCTGGCCGAGGTGGCGGCGTGAGTCGTGAGTCGCGAGACGCACATGGCTGACCCGCCCCCCTACCCCGGCACACCACGCTGGGTGAAGGTGTTCGGCACCATCTTCCTCGTTGTGGTCCTGCTGTTTTTCATCCTACTGCTCACCCGTGGCCCTGGTGGCCACGGTCCCGGTCGCCACATACCGTCCGGTGCCACTGGCGGCCACGCACCGCCCGAGGTTGGGTACGGATGACCATGCCACCCCGCCTCCGCAAGTTTGCGCTCACCGCACATGTCACGAGCACGGTCGGCTGGCTCGGCGCGGTCGCTGTCTTCCTGGCCCTCTCCGTCGTCGGCTTGACCAGCCAGGATTCTCAGACGGTGCGCGGCGCCTATCTCGTGATGGAGCCGGCCGCCTGGTTCGTCCTGGTCCCGTTGGCCTTCGCTTCGCTGCTAACCGGGATTGTCCAGGCACTGGGCACCACGTGGGGGTTGTTCCGGCACTATTGGGTCCTGTTCAAACTCCTGATAGCCGTTTTTGTCACCATCGTCTTGCTGATTTACATGGAGACATTTAACGTCATGGCAGGCGTGGCGGCAGATCCGAGTGCCAATCTCGCGTCGGTGCGGAACGCATCCCCCGCGCTCCACGGCGTGCTCGCCTTACTGGTGTTGCTCGTCGCCACGGTGCTGGCCGTGTACAAGCCGCGAGGCATGACTCGGTACGGGTGGCGTAAGCAGCACGAGCTGCGTACGGGGCCCTAGACGCAGCAACTCCTCCTCGGCCTCGACCGAGCGAACCGAACGGGTCAAGCCGAGCGACGCCACCGACGACGTGAGTCAAGGATGGACAGTAAAGCGACGCTAAGCCGTCACGACGAAGTCGAATCTCGCGTCGCGCCGTCCGCCTTCGCGCGTAACCCGCATCGTGAGTGCGGGGCGGTAGATCCAGTCGGAGCGGTTGCGCGGTTCGTCCGGAAAGTACAGCTGCGTCGTCAGAACGCGGCCGCCCGGTGGCTGAACCTTGACGTGAATGTGGCGCGTGCGCGCCGGGTATTCACCCGGCACGATGGTCTCCAGGCGGTAACGCCCCTGCGCATCCGCGAACAGCTGTCCCCGATAGCGAAAGCCCCTGTTGTCGTAATCGCCCGCCTCGTCGCAGTGCCAGAAGTCGAGCAGCGCGTTCGCCACCGGCGTGCATTGCGGCGAGAGCACGAGGCCCGTCAGTACAAGCCGTTCTGCCCTGCTGCCCGGCTCGACGAGCGAGCCGCGCCGCGGCGAATTGGGTGTATAGAAAGGACCCGCGGTCTGCGACGGCGTTCGCTCGGGCTTTTCGCCGCAGGCCGGTGTCAGCGGCAGTGTCTGGCCCGACACCGAGCCGATAGAGGCAAACGGAAGCGCCAGCGCAGTGCCCAGGAACCTGCGACGGGAAGTCCAGTTCCGCGTGCGGCTCATAGCCCGTCCTTACCCTATTTTCTGAGCTTGCCCCAAAGCTGGTCCAGGCGCGCGTAGCGGCCGCAGCCGGTGACGTAGAACTTGTAGCGCACCGGGTTCTTCAGGTAGTAGTCCTGGTGGTAGTCCTCGGCCGGCCAGAATTGCGTCGCCTTCACGATCGGCGTCAGGATCGCCTGCTTGAACGGCTTCTCCTTCTCCCACTTCGCCTTGGAGGCTTCGGCGAGCCGCTTCTGCTCCTCGTTGTGCCAGAAGATCGATGGCCGGTACTGCGAGCCGACGTCGCAGAACTGCCGGTCGATCACCGTGGGGTCGTGGTTCACCCAAAACTGCTGGAGCAGCCGCTCGTAGCTTACCTTCTTCGGGTCGTAGACGACCTCCACGACCTCGGTGTGGCCGGTGGTGCCCGTGGAAACCTCCTGGTAGGTCGGGTTCAACCTCATACCGCCCATATAGCCGGAAGTGGTGGAAATCACGCCGGGAACCATGTCCATCGCCTCCTCGGTGCACCAGAAGCAGCCGGCGGCGAAGGTGGCCTTTGCGAGGCCGGACTGCGGGCTTTGCGCAGCTACCGGCAAGACAACCAGGGCAAGCAGCCACATCAGAAAGGCAGGAAACCGCGTAAACATGGATTTGGGCTCCTTTCCGGCGGTCACCGCTTCAATCGCTATTAAGACCAACCGCTAACGCTTCGGTTCACCGGGCAATGTACGGCTTAGCGGCCCGCTGCTCGGGCATATTAGCAGATCGCACCAGGCTTTATCGCTGCGAACCGAGTCGACGGCATTGATACGGAGCACCTGGGCAAATGGATTCACCGGCGCCCATTGCGAATCGCCAGAATCTCAAACGACGAGTACGACCACCGCGCGCAGTGGCACATTCGGACCGAGAGGCGCAAGCTCGTTGAGCCGGTAAGGCAAGCCGTGAGCTTTTCAGTCGGCTGCGCGGCCGAGCCCGACGTCGTGGACCCCTGGGCCAACCGCACGTCGCCCGACCACGCGGCGGCCGCGGACCTCGAGCACGACGAGCTTGTCCGGGCCCACCGCCACGTATGCGCGGTCAGCCGCAATGCGGATATGGTGCGGAGGTCCTCCGAGATCCACCGCCGCGCTGAGTCGCCGGGTCTGCGCATCGATCACGTAGACGCTGCCGCTCGAGGGCTCCGTGATCCACGCCTCGGTGCCGTCTCCCGTGAACGCGACGTGCTTGTGGGTCGGATCCCGCCCTACGTCGAATCCCGCGATTTCCTTCCGTGTCTCGCGATCGAGGACCACCACGCGCGGACCGCTCCACGGCGTGACCCACAGCTCGCTGCTCGCAGGGCGCGCCGCGACATCGTGTCCCACGACTGAGATGGGCAATATCTCCACGCGCTGATTCTCGCCGACCACCAAGATTCGGCGGGCCGACACGTCGGTAATCCAGGCGGATTCCCCGGAGGCGATGATGCTATGCGGACTGCCATCGAGCCCGAGCCTCTGCAAAACCCGCCCGGTTGCAACATCTAGGCGCACAAAGGCACCGCGCTCGCTCACCACCAGCATCGTCCGGCCATCGCTGCCGACCGCAACACCGTGGGGCGCAGCACCGATCGCGTAGCGCCGTATGGCGGCTTGCGCCTTGCGGGTATCCACGACCGCGACGGGACGCAAGGAACTTACTGGGGCTCGTGGCCCTCTATTACCCTCATACGTCGAAGGGGAGTTCCGACAGGACTTGAAAGTGCTGTACCGACACGCGGTCACCGCCTGCCTCGCCACGGCAGTTTCCTTGCCGTTCTGGCTGGGACGGCTCGATTGGGATCCGGATATGCGGCTCTGGCGTGCGGTCGGCGACGGCAGCGCCGTCCTCCTGTTACTCACGCTCATCCTCGGCCCCGCTTCGCGGCATTGGCGGGCGATGGCCCGCCTCCTTCCTTGGCGGCGGGAGCTGGGGATCTGGTTCGGCGTTCTCGGGCTCGTCCACACCCTGCTCGTCCTCGACGGGTGGGTCCGCTGGGACTGGATGCGGTTTTTCGGCTACGAGTTCGTAGCGCAGCTTGGCCGCTACGCGCGCCTCGAACCCGGTTTCGGCCTTTCCAATCTCGCGGGGATCGTGGCCGCCGCCATCGCCCTGCCGCTGATGATCACGTCGTCGAACTGGGCCGTGAAGCGCCTCGGCGCCTCGTCGTGGAAGTGGATGCACTACGGCGCCTACACCGTGTTCTACCTGGTGGCCCTGCATACCCTTTATTTCCTGTTCATGCACTACACGGCATCCTTTCACCGGCAGGTGCCCGCCAGCCCGAACTGGTTCCGCTACCCCTTTCTCTTCGCGACCTTTCTGATCATTGCGATCCAGATGAGCGCCTTTGCCGCCACCGTGAGGGGTCGCACGGCCACGGGTCGCGGCGGGCCGCCGAGACCGACCTCCGCTGCGGAGCCGGAATAACGGCGGTCGGCCTCGACGCTTCACGTCCACGCGCGCCGGGACGTCGATTTCTCCGTGCGCGCGACCCGGAGCGAAGCGAGCAGACTGCTTCCCGAACTCATCGTGCATTTGCGACGGGTCAACCGTGTTTTTCGGAGGCAAGCTATACTGCCTCGCCACGAGCCGCTTCGAGGATGCCCATGCGAACCGCCCCCGTCACCCGAGCCGCGCTCGCGGGCTTTCTTCTTCTCGTCGCCATCCCGCAGACCGCGCTGGCGCATGAGTTCACGGTCGCGTTCGTGGCGCCGTTCAGTGGGCCGGAGGCCGCCAGAGGCGCGCGGGCGTTGCAAGGATTTCTGCTCGCGACCGCCGAGCGGGACGGCCATGCGTTCGAGACGTCGGACGGACATCTCGGTGGATTGGACTCCCACGCGGTGAAGGTGGACGGCGCCCGTGGGAGCGAATTCGTCATGGCGCGGCTGCGTGAAATCGGCGCCAGGCAAGGTCTCGCGTTCGTGACCGGGCTGCTTCCGCAGGAAGAGCAGGTTGCGGAGAACTGGAGCCGCGCCACGCGACTCGCCGTGCTCGTCGACCCGCGTCGAAGCAGAGTCTATCAAGAGGGGACTCGGCCGGCGGCGGACGTTCGGATGATGAATGGCATGTCCTTCACGGCCGCGTTTCAAAAGACACGCGGCAGCGCGCCCGATGCGGACGCAACGCTCGGATATGTGGCCGCGCGCCTGATCGATCTTACGGTTCGAAGCCTCCGGGGAGATCTCACCCAGCGCGAAGTCATCGCCGCGGCCCTGGAAGGCTCAATAGGACAGCGCTGGTGACCGCGTCCACGCATGCCGGGCGGCCAGCCGTTCGAGCGGCGGCAACGATCCGACGCGGGGTTTCCAATGCATTGTCCTGAAATGGTCGAGCGCTTAACCGCAGGCGGCGCGTTTCGTTGCGCCGGAAGCGCGCGATGCGCCGCTGCGGCGCTCGCTCTGCTCCTTGCCAGCTTCGACGTCGCGGGCGAATCCTGGCGCACCGGCGCGCCGATGTTGAGCGAGCGCACCGAAGTCGCGGCCGCGGCCATCGGGCGCGAGGTGTTCGTGGTCGGCGGGTTCGGCGGCACCGACGCCCTCGAGATCTATGACACGGCGACGGATCGCTGGCGCCGCGGCCCCGCTCTGCCGCGCGGCATCCACCACGCCGGCGCCGCATCGGCGGGCGGCCGGCTGTTTGTAATCGGTGGATACGGGAACCGGTGGCGCCCGGTTGATCGCGTATTTGAATTCGACCCGATCGCCCGCGCGTGGCGCGCACGCGCGCCCATGCCAACTCCGAGGGGCGCATTGGCCGTCGTCGAGCTCGAGGGTCGGATTCACGCGATCGGCGGAGTAGGATCGGACGGACGCAATACCGGCGCCCATGAAATTTACGATCCGGTCTCCGATCGATGGGAGTCGGGCGCGTCCTTGCCCACGCCCCGCGACCATCTCGCTGCCGGCGTGCTCGCGGGGAAGATTCATGTCGTCGGGGGCCGCCTTGAGGGGAGCTACGCGCGAAATCTGGCCGCGCACGAAATCTACGATCCTGTCGTGCGAAAGTGGGTGCCGGGGGCACCCATGCCGACGCCGCGCAGCGGCATCGCCGCCGCGGTTATCGAAGGCCAACTCCTCGTGCTGGGCGGCGAGGCCCCTTCGGGTACCTTTGCGACGGCGGAAGCCTACTCCGCGAGGACCGGTACGTGGCGGCTACGCGCGCCCTTGCCGACAGCGAGACACGGACTTGCGGCCGTCGTCGTCAACGGGCGCCTCTATGCGCTCTCGGGCGGGCCCAGGCCCGGAGGCTCCTATTCAGCCATCAACGAGATCTACGAGCCGTGACCGGTCGCGGCTCCGCCGCGACCTGCACGCGGAGCCGCCCGAGCAGGTTTCCGAGAGGCGCGTACTTCCTACGGCCGGACGGGCGTGCGCCACTATTTCCTGAACTCGTAGACCCTGCCCGCGTTCCTGGTTCAGGATCCGGATCTTGATTCCCGGCGGGTCGAGCATCGCCCGCACGTCTGCGCCGGTCGGCGCTCCCGCCGGCGGCTTCAGCCGGCGACGGTGCGGCATGTCCGCGCCGCGGTGGCGCCCCTTACCCATTGACTCGGAGACGGATTCGAGGGCATCATCACCCGACACTATCCTGCCACATGGCGCAGCTCGTCAGGAGCGTGATTAATAGGCGATTCACAGCCGCCGTCGAAATGGACTCCCCGCATGCGGGCGGTTCAGGGGACGTTAACACGCTCGTTGCCGTTATGATCGTACGCATGTCCAGCCGGATCAGAACATTCCTGCTTGGTGCGATGCTGTTGCTGGTGCCCGTACAGGGAACCGCGGCGGCCTTGGCGGACCTGCTCTGCGACCCCGGGGCGCAAGTGCGCAGCGTGCACGCAAATGGCGTGCACGACCGCGACACGGGCCAGGTCGCTGAGCGGGACAAGGACAGCACCGGCGGAAATCCCCTCTGGCACGCCTTCCATGGCACGTTCTTCGGACCCGGAAACGTGGGGCTGCATGTCGCCGCGACCGATTCTCCTTCCTGGGCGCGCCCGCCCGAGGCCTCATACGACCGGTTCGTCGCCGAACAGCCGTACCCGCCACCGCTCGCCTGACCCCGTCGCACGCGGGTGATTCCCGCGCGGCGCGCGCGAGCGCGCCGCCGTGAAATGCGCAGACCGCCTTCGAGGTGGTTTGCGGCCGGATAGGAGCGCTAGGGAAGAGGCCATATCCATGCAGCAGGCACTGGGCTTGTCGGGCAATGCAGCGATCATGTTCGCGATCACCGTCGCGCTGGGCATCGCCGGCGTTCTGGCGCTGCTGATGGCGCTGTTCTGGCCGAGACGCTGGCGCCTGCACTACCGGATGGAGATCGGTTTCGTCGTGCTGCTGCTCGCGCTCGGCATCTACGCCGACATCGACAGCGGCCGGACTTACCAGGCGTACGAAGCCGCGCTTCCCGATCCTGTCGCCCTGTCCGACGCGGCGGGGTTCGATGCGAAGCGATCCGGCTTCGACCGCGCGGTGCGGGTATACGCCTTCCAGTGGGGTTTCATCTTCTTCGACGAGACCGGCAAGGCGAGCCGCAACGCGGTGAAGGTGGCGCCGGGGGAAAAGGTGCTCTTCAACATCATGTCGAACGACGTGATTCACGGCTTCAATATTCCCGCCGCGCAGCTCACCACCGAGCTCGATCCGGGCGGAGTGCGCTCGGTCTGGATCCGGGCGCCGGGCACCCCGGGCAAGTACCTGATCCAGTGCGTCAACTACTGCGGCCTCGGCCACGCGCAGATGAAGGCATGGCTGGTCGTCGAAGGCGCCGACCATCGGGAAACGAGCGGGAAGCCGCACGGCTAGGAGAGAGAAAGCCATGATCGGGAAAGCGACGGCCCGCCTCGAGGAGGTCCGTGGGCCCGATTGGAAACCGGAGGACCTTCTCGGCAGCCTGACGCTCGGCGAGCTGCTGTTCTCCAACGATTACCGCGTGATCGCCCTCAAGACGATACTCACCTCCCTGGTCATGCTCGCGCTCGGGGGCCTGTTCGCCCTGACGTTCCGCACCGAACTCGCGGCTCCCGGCATCCAGTTCCTGGGCGCTCGGCCCTATCTCGGCCTGCTGACGGTGCACGGGATGATCATGGTGTTCGGATTCCTCATTCCGATCGTCATCGGCATCTGCTACTACATGCTTCCCGGAAGCCTCAAGACCGGCGGGCTTCACTGGGCGGGGACGGCGCAAGCGAGCTACTGGACGCTGGTGCTGGCAGCGCTGCTGCTCATCATCGGGCGACCCGATTTCACCTGGACCGTGTACGCGCCGATGAGCCTGCGCGTGGGTGGAGACCTCGTCTGGATGGGATACGTCGCGGTGATTCTCGTGGGGGTCTCCGAGTTCCTCGCCGGCCTCGTGCTGTTGCGCAACGTCCTCGCCTTCAAGGGCCGCTGGAGCGCGATGCCGCTCATGGGCTGGGGCATGCTGTCGGAGGCCGTCTTGCTGCTGCTTTCGACTCCCCTGCTCAGCTTGGTGGGGTTGTTCCTGCTCACCGACTGGCTCGGCGCGACCGCCCTCTTCGACCCGGCGCGCGGCGGCAGCATCACGACCTTCCTCTGGATGTTCTGGTTCTACGGCCATCCCGCGGTCTACCTGCCGCTCGTCCCCGCGATCGCGATCGTCTACACGCTGCTGCCGCGATTTCTCGGCAGGCCGATGTGGAGCTACGCCTCGGCGGTGGTCGCCTTCACGTCGCTGGTCGTGCTGTCTTTCGTCGTATTCCACCACCACTTCCAGCCCGTCGTCACGAAGCATACCTGGGTCCAGCGCGCGTTTCAGCTTCTCACCCTGTTCATCTTCATCCCGAGCACGCTCCACGTGTTCAACTGGATTGCCAGCCTTTGGCAGGACCGGATCCCAGCCTCCGCGCGGACGGCGTTGCCGTTCAAATTCGTCATCGGGTCGATCTTCTTCTTGATCCTGGGCGGGGTGACCGGGTATTTGAACGCCCAGATCAGCATCGATTCGAGTTTCATCCACAACACCTACTGGATTCCGGCGCACTTTCACGCCATGTTCCTCGGCTTCTGCGGCCAGATGGCGGCGGCCGGCATCTACTATCTTTACCCGTACTTCACCGGCCGGATGTACGACGAACGGCTGGGCAACGCGCATTTCTGGCTGTGGCAGCTCGGCATCTTCGGCAAGGTGATGCTGATGTACGCGCTGGGCTATGCCTATTTCCCGCGCTGGGTGGTCGACTACCTGCCGCTCGCGGAATGGACGACCGCGCAGTTGTGGCTCACGGTCGCGGCCTACGCGATCGGCCTGGGCTTCGTCATCTTCATCGTCAACCTCGCCGTCAGCACGCGCAGCGGCGCTCGGGCTCCGGACGATCCATGGCCAGTGACCGGCGTCGAGGCCGATTTCCGCAGGGCTGCCGCTCGCGCAGCCGATTAGAGGAGGACGCTGCGATGGTCATGCGCGTCTGGTTGGCGACTGGGCTTCTGGTCGTCGTGCTGGCATGGGCCTTGATGGTCCCTTGGTCCCCGCCGGCGCACCAGGGGGTGCCCGCATCGATGATCGAGGGATACCGCTCTTCGGGACTCATGCCGGCGGCGGGAACGCTGCAGATGTCGCGCGAGATCGGCCACGAGGTGTTCGAGCGCCCCGCGACCGACGCCCGGCACGCAAACGAAGCGGCGCACCCGACCCCGTCCGTGAGGCCCGCGGCCCAGGCCGGACACGGCGGCGGCGAGGACGCCGGGCTCACCGTCCTCGCCGAGGGCGCGCCGGAAGCGGTGGCGAAGGCGTTCGGCACGCAGCCGGTCGATCGAACGATCGAGATCAGCATGAACGAATGGGGCTACCAGCCCGAGCACGTGACGGTGAGCCCGGGCGAGGTGATCCGGCTGGTCCTTCGCCATGCCGGTTATATGCCACACGAGTTCATGCTCATGACCGGTCCGGCGATGAACGCCGTCGACTACCGCCTCGAGCGCGCGGACTGGAGCCTGCTCGAGCACGAAGCCATTTACGAGAAGGCCCTGGTGCTGCCGGGAGACCGTTTCGAGGTCGTCCTCAAGGTGAACGAGCCGGGGATGTGGATGTACATGTGCATGCTGCCCTATCACATGCAGCTCGGAATGATGGGCATGCTCATGACCCCCGGCGTGCCGATGGACGCCGGGATGGTGCATGGCCGCAAGCCGCGGTCGGCGCGCCCCCTGGACGGCAGGGGAACCGTGGTCGCCATCGTCCCGGAGAGCCGGCAGATCGTTCTCGACCACGAAGCGATCGAGGGCTTCATGGGCGCCATGACGATGGGCTACCCGGTGGCCTCCGAGGAGCTGTTGAAGGGCCTCACGCCGGGCGACGCCGTCAAGTTCAGGATCGACCCGGCGGGCCAGAGAATCATCGCCGTCGAGCGGCTCAAGAAGTAGCTGTTGCAAATTCCTATCGCAATCAAACGAAACGGAGGTAGTTGACATGAAACCATCCCATCGCCGCTTCATGGCGCTGCCGCTTGTCCTGATGTTGAGCATGTTCGCCGCGATTCCCGCCGCCGCCCAGATGCAGATGAAGGAAGGCATGCAGATGGAGATGGGGAAGAAGGGGATCTACGAGGGGCAGGGCAAGGTCGTCGTGGTCGTGCCCGAGAAAAACCAGATCGTCCTGCAACACGGAGAGATCAAGGGGTTCATGGGCCCGATGACCATGGGCTACGCGCTGGCGTCGCAGTCGCTCGCGAAAGGCCTCAAAGCCGGCGACCCCGTGAAATTCAGGATCGACGCCGCAAAAAATAACATCGTCGCAATCGAGCGGCTTCCGAAGTAGCGGGTGAAGGCCGAACTTCGCATCGTAGAGCCGCTGCCTGGGTCCACTGCGGGAACGGGCTTCGATGACCTGTACCGTCGCAGATGGGCGCCAGCGCGCGAGTCTGAAGCCATTACAGAAGGTAAAGTTCGAACTCATCAACGATGCTGATACGTATCAAACCAGCCGCATCAAGTAGCCGCCCCGCGTTAACGAGTATTGTTCAGCCAAAGGAGCACGAAGTCATGCGAATTTCGATCTCGACCAATCAGTTGCTGAAGATCCTGGTTGCGATTCCGCTCATCGGACTGGCTGCGCTGTCCGGCGCCGTCGCGCGGGCCCAGAGCGGCCCCGTCAAGGTGGAGTGGCTCGGCTGGTCCTTCTACCGTTTCACTTCGCCCGCTGGAAAGGTCGTCCTGACCAACCCGTTCATCACGGGGAACGCGGACGCGGCGGTGAAGCTGGACGAGATCACACGCGCGGACCTGATTCTCGTGCCGAACGGTCACGGCGACGAGATCGGTGACACGATCGCCATTGCCAAGGCAACGGGTGCAAAAGTCGTCTCGCCTTTCGAGCTGGGAACGTGGTTCATCGGTCGCGGCATTCCAGAGGCGCAGGTGATGCGCCGCAATCCGGGCACCCGATTCGCATGGGAAGGAATCACGGTGCGCGTGGTCGGGTCCGTGCACGGATCGGGCTCCGGCCGCGATGTCGCTTTCGAACGCGCGCCGATCTACGGCGGCGCGGCGGCCGGTTTCATCATTACTTTCGAGAACGGCTACACCGTGTACTTTCCGGGCAGCTCGGCCGCGACACAGGACATGGCGCTGTGGGCAGACGCCTACAAGCCCGACGCCATGATCTTCCTCATGCACACGAATGGCGAGCCGCGCGACGTCGGTATGGCGATCAGGCTGGTCACGACCAACAATCCAAACCTGAAGACACTGATGCCCCAGCACCATCGCGTGAAGCCGCCTGCGGGGGCGCTGACCGTCGCCGAAGTGCGTAGCGCACTCGATTCGATGGGCATCCGCATCCCGATCATCGATCCGGCACGCAAGCGAGTCTATGAGTTCTCGAAGTAGCGCTCCCGATCCGGTTTTTCGCGCTGGGTCGCGATGACATGATGAAGCCCGTCACGAAGCGTATTGCGCTGGGCGTCGGGGTCGCCACGGCGATGTTCGCGGGGCTCGGCACCGTCTCCGCGCTCTGGGAAAATCCGCTGTTCATGCGGATGACCCCCACCGGCGGTTTCGAGATTGCGCTTCTGCTCCTGCTCTCGGTCCTGGCGGGAGTCTACGTCGGCCTGCCACAGACCGAGTGCGGGAAGCGGACCGCAGGGACCGGCGGCGTCGTCGGATTTCTCGGCATCGCCTGCCCGGTTTGCAACAAGGTCCTCATGCTGCTGTTTGGCGGCGCCCTACTGCTTGAATACTACGAACCGGTACGCCTCTATCTGGCGCTCGGCGGCGTTGCGCTCTTGACCGTCGCAGTCTGGCTTAAGCTGACCCGCCGCGGATGTCTCAAGGTGGAGACAACCGCCGGCAGCGTTACCAGCTAGCGCCGTACCACCTTTTTCTCCAGATGCCGGGGACCCGGCCCGCCAGGAACAGACGCCCATGGGAGCGAGGCCGGTTCGGGTGGGTTGGCTGGAACATCACCGGCCCCGCACCGAACTTTTTGCCGGGTTCGCTGTCGCCTTACCGTAATTGCCCGGCCCGGGATCTTGCCCTAGAATCCACGCGTGCCCGCTTCGATCAGAAAACTCAGCGTTATGGTACTGCTGCTGGTGATGCCGCTGCAGGGCCTCGCGACCACCCTCGGTGTGCTGGCGTGCCAAGGGAAGGCGGGCGCATTCACCGGGGAGACTTACGATCGCGGCGCGCCGGATCCGGCCGTGAATCAGGGCGCTTCCACCGACGGCAAGAGCTCGAACGGCGGCCTCTCCAGCCATTTCTGGTGCGTCCAGCTGGCGACGGACGTGGCCGAGGCTTCCGTGGCCGCGGTAATTCCAGAGTTTCCGCGGTCCCTCGTGCCGGCTTCCGATTTCCTCGACCTGTTCGTCCCCGAACAGCCTCACCGCCCTCCGCTGGTCTGACCCTCGTCGCGCGGCAGAAAGCCGGGCGGCGCTACCCGCGTGCTCTCGCACCGCGAGCGCACAATACGTCATCACGTGACCACGGATAAACGCAATGGGCCAGTTCAATCGCAGTAGAGTCCTGATCGCCGGCAGTGCTATCTTGTGCGCGCGCGAAGTCGCCGCCAACGTCAAGGTGCGGGCGTGACCACTGGGCCGAGCAGCGGAAAAAACGGCGCGTCCGGATACATTCCGCCCCTGCGCTACCATATCCTGACGCGTTTCTACGATCCCATCGTGCGGCTGACGACGCGCGAATCGGTATTCAAGCGCGCGCTGCTCGCGCAAGTGACCGCGGTGCGCCCGCGCAGCGTGCTCGACCTCGGATGCGGCACGGGAACGCTCACCATCGCGCTCGCCAAATCGTGTACATTTGCCTCGGTGACCGGACTCGATGCCGATGCCCAGGCTCTTGCGATCGCACAGGACAAGGCACGCCGGAGCGGGGCGTTGGTGCGTTTCGAGCGTGGCTTTTCCTCCAGCATGCCCTTCCCCGACGGGTATTTCGACCGAGTGGTTTCGAGCCTTTTCTTTCATCATCTGACGCCTGGGGAAAAGGCGGCCACGCTGTCCGAGGTGAGGCGCGTGCTGAGACCAGACGGCGAACTGCATATCGCCGACTGGGGCAAGCCGGCCAACGCCGTGATGCGCGTGGCGTTCCTGGCCGTGCAATTGCTGGACGGGTTTGCAACCACCGGCGACAGCGTGCAAGGGCGGCTGCCGGAGATGATCGCCGCCTCCGGCCTGACCGACGTGCTGCAAACCACCGCGATCAACACGCCGCTGGGAACAATGGCGCTTTACAAGGCAGCCCGACGAGAATAAATGTCACGAGTAGCCGCATCAAACGACCGGGGTACGAATTTCCCATGGGAAACCGGAAGATCATCAGGAAGCTGATCGGTCTCGCGCTCGTCGCTGCATTTGCCGGCTTCGCCTGGCTGTCTCTTCCGGGTCTCGATCAGGCGCAGATCCCGGGCGCCCCGATCCAGACCGCGAGCGGCAGCGGCACGGTGCTCGGCATCGACCAGGAACGAGGCGTGGTGACGATCAGCCACGGGCCGCTGCCGGCGCTGAACATGATGGCCATGACGATGGGCTATCCCGTCACGGACAAGCGCCAGCTCTCCAATCTGCGGCCGATGCAGAAGGTCGAGTTCCAAGTCATCCACGACGGCGGCGACTATCGGATCACCGACATCAAATGAATGCCTTCATGCGCACGGAAGATCCACGACTGCCACGCTTCCCGGCAGCCGGTCGGCGACCGGCCGCGTCTTCATTACTTATCTCCCGTCCGCTGTCGTTGCTCGCGGCATCGGTCCTCGTCCTCGCCGCAGCCGCCGGCCAGGCAGGCCAGCCCCGAAGCAGCGTGCGCGTCAATGGAGCCGATGCGCAGATCAAGCTCGTGTTCGAGAAAATCCAACGGAAGGAGCTGGCCGTAGCGCTCGATGAAGTCGAACTTCTGATCGCCCGTCACCCCAACTTCCGCCTCGCTCACCTGGTCCGGGGTGACCTGCTGCTTGCCCGCGCAAGGCCGATCGAGTCATTCGGCAATACCGGCCACGCCGCCCGGGAACGGCTTGACGAGCTGCGCGCCGAGGCCTACGCGCGGCTAAGTGCCTTCAACGACCAGCCGGGCGCGGACCTGATCCCCCGTTATCTTTTCCAGTTCGATCCGAAACAGAAGCACGCAATCGTGGTCGATGCGGCGCGCTCGCGCGTCTACGTCTTCGAGAACGCTGGCGGGACGCCGCGGGTGGTTACGCACTATTATACGACATTGGGCAAGCGCGGCATCGAGAAGTTGCGCGAGGGAGACCAGAAGACGCCGGTCGGTGTCTATCAGGTCACCTCCAGGATACCCGGCAGCAAGTTGCCGGACCTCTACGGCTGGGGGGCGTTTCCGATCAATTACCCGAACGAGTGGGACCGAATGCTGGGAAAGACGGGGTACGGCATTTGGCTTCACGGAGTCCCGTCAGACACGTATGCGCGGGCTCCATTGGCGAGCGACGGCTGTATCGCGCTTGCGAATCCGGACATCGAGGACCTCGGTAAGCGCGTACAGGTCGGGATAACACCGGTCATCATTGCGGGGAGGGTCGAGTGGATGACGCCGCAAGCCTGGCGCGCCGAACGCGACGCGTTCATGCGGCAGCTCGAGACATGGCGCGTGGATTGGGAGAGCCTCGACACCGACCGCTATCTCGATCACTACGCACGCGACTTCCGTTCGGATGGAATGGACCTTGCAGCCTGGCAGGAGCACAAACGGCGCGTCCATGCGGGGAAGACCTGGGTCAAGGTCTCCCTGAACAACGTTACCGCATTCCGCAGCCCGGGCAAGCAGGACGTCGTCGCCGTTACCTTTGAGCAGGATTACCGCTCCAACAACCTCTCGCAGCGCACGCGCAAGCGCCAGTATTGGATCGAGGAGGACGGGCGCTGGAAGATCGCCTATGAGGCACCGACTCGCAGCGCCAAGCTCGTTCTGCCGGAGTCGTTTCCGAGAAAATCGCGATAGATGGCATACGCCGGTTAGGAGCATGAGCTTTCACAAAGATGGAGGACAGATTGTCGCTCCGCCGTAATGACACGGGGGAAACGCAGTGACAACCCGCGGTCCGGGTTGTTATCGAAATTTGGAAGGTTGGTCGCGGTGATATGAGGCGGTCTAACAAACTTCTGGTCTTGTTACTTCTGACTGTGCTTTTCGGAGGCTTGCCTGCCGCCCGACAAGTTATGAGTGACTTGTACGAGCTGACGTTAGTGGAGGGACACGGCGAGCAAATCACGACCCCCGTGATCATGTATTCCACGCAGTGGTGTCCGAACTGCCGTAAGGCACACGCATACTTCAAGCGACATAAGTTCAGCTATCTCGAATACGACATCGAGGAGTCGGTGCAAAACCTTGCGAGGTTCCGCGAACCCAACGGCAATAGCGTACCGCTGATTCTGGCAGGCGATAAGCGCATGCAAGGTTTTAACCCGAAGTCGTTCGAGGACCTGTTGAGGTAATTGACACACCTTTTTTTGTCCTTGTGGAATAAGTCGGAAAGGTCTTGCCCAAACGGCTTCAAGATTCATCACTTAACTTTACTTCCCGGAGGGTGTCATGCTCTGGAATCGCATTGCTGTTCTGATCGCCTCCCTGATGTTCTCGGCGAGCCTGGGCGCAATCCTCCTTCGTTCGGATACCAGGGCTGCAGACCTGGGACCAGGGATCTCGCTGGAAACCATGATCCCGAAGCAGTTCGGCGACTGGCGGGAGGAGCCCCAGCGGATCGTGCAGGTGGTCAATCCCCAAACTTAGGCTTTGCTCGACAAACTGTACAGCCAGGTCCTGACGCGCACCTACCTAAACGCCGAGGGGTATCGCATCATGCTTTCTATAGCCTATGGCTCGGATCAGCGCGGCGCCTTGCAGGCGCATAAGCCGGAGGTCTGCTATCCGGCGCAGGGATTCACGTTGCACAGGAGCGACTCGTCGCAACTTGTAACGCCGTTCGGGGTGATCTCCGCGCAACGCTTGTTCACGTCTAGGGGGCCACGCGAGGAGCCCGTTACCTACTGGTTCACGGTGGGAGACAAGGCGGTGCAAGGCAAGCTGCAAAAAAGGCTCGTGGACCTGCGTTATGGCCTCACCGGGCAGATCCCGGACGGGATGATCTTTCGCGTCTCCTCGATTGACGCGGACCAGGCCCGGGCAAACCAGTTTCAGGATCAGTTCATCGTCCAGCTGCTGCAGGCGGTGTCCCCCGCCGAACGCAAGCGCTTGAGCGGGCTCGGTGAATCGTGAGCGCGCGGCCGTAGCTTGTCTATCATCATGTTTGCGCCGTACAAAGCGACCACGCAGATTGACCGGGCCCAGGCCCGGAATGCTTGCTGCCAGCTTCTGCTGGTTTCCACATGGCACTGTTCTTGGAAGGTGCGTGGCGTACCATTCGGTGACTCACACGAGCGCTACCGTCAGCGGCACTATCCTAAACGACTTCTGCCGAGACGAGTGTGTCCGCAATACTAGACGTCAAGTCTCATCGGAGCGCTGCCGGGCTCGATTGGCTCCCAGTTGTCGCCGGGTTTCTGGTTCTGTACGTCCCCACGTTTTACGATCTCGCTAATGGAATCTGGCAAGAAGACGATTACGCGCACGGCCCGATCATCCTGGCCGTCATCATCTGGCTGATCTGGGCGAGGCGCCAAGCGCTGCTTGCAGTGTCCGCCCGCACCGCACCGGTGGCGGGCATTGCCCTGCTGGTATTCGGTCTGCCGCTCTACGTCCTCGGGCGCTCTCAGAGCATTACCATCCTTGAAACCGGTGCTCTGGTGCCCATCCTCGCTGGCGTCCTGCTCGCCATGCGCGGCTGGTCGGCCTTGCGTGCTTACTGGTTCATGCTGCTGTTCATCGTCTACCTCGTGCCGCTGCCGGGCATATTCGTGGATGCGGTGACGGGGCCGTTGAAGCAATACGTTTCCGCAATTGCCGAGCAGACCCTCTATTCCGCCGGCTACCCAATCGCCCGCAGCGGCGTCGTGCTCACCATTGGGCAGTATCAATTGCTAGTGGCGGACGCCTGCTCCGGGATCAACTCCATGTTCAGCATCTCCGCGATCGGTCTGCTGTATCTCTACGTGACGCGCTACAAAAGCTGGCTCCACAACGGCCTGATACTGGCCAGCCTGCTGCCCATCGCCTTTGGCGCCAACGTCGTGCGCGTGATTATCCTCATCCTGGTCACCTATCACTTTGGAGATGCCGCGGGCCAGGGATTCCTGCACGGTTTTGCCGGCATGACGCTGTTCGTTGCCGCGCTGATCATCATTCTCATTTTGGATGCAATTCTGATGCGAGTCCTCAGGCCGGGAATTCCGGCGTAGACACGACATGACATCTGAGCGCAGTGATCGTCGTCACGGGAGACACTGATCATGAACCATTTGCTCGTCAGTAAGGTCGCGTGCGCGCTTTTTATGCTGCTGGTGGGCGCAGCGCGTTATCACTATTTCGTATCGGCGAGCGTACATCCAGCGGACAGCTCAAGTCCCCCGGTGAACTGGGCGCACCATATTCCCGCCTACTTCGTCTCCACCGTGTGGGCAATCTACGTCGCGTGGCTCGTCATCGCCCCGGTGCAGGTCGTCCAATGGGACAGGTGGCCCCTGGATTATCGGGTCTCCGTTCTGCTCGGCTGGATCGCCGTTCCGATTCTCAGCGCCGGACTTTGGTTGTTTTGGTACAGCCATAGCACGATCGGCCATTACTGGAGCATGCAGGTCCGGCTGAAAACGACGCACCGACTCGTGACGGACGGCCCCTATTGCTATGTTCGCCATCCGCTCTACACGGCTTTGTTCCTCGGTTATCTGGGGACGCTGCTCGCGCTGCAATCCTGGATGCTGGCGGCCTGGTTCCCCGTATTCATCGCTTCCTACCTGCTATTTACAAGGGAAGAGGAAAACGTCATGGAACGTGGCTTTGGCGAAACATACCGGACCTATCGACGCCAGACGGGAATGTTCCTTCCCCACTGGGCGAGGATTCGTGCCGACGTTCTGCGTTTAACGTATCGATGGCGCAAGCGGCATTGAGCTGCAGCGCGCCCATGATGATGATTGAGCCATGAATCGGCGCCCGCTTCTCGCCGGAATCTTCGCTTCGGTCGCGCTGGCCGCGCTGGCCGCGATCGCGCACGTCGGGCCGACGGTCCTGTACGAAGGCGCTTCGCGCTACAACACGATCGTGGTAACGGAAGAAGACGGCCTTCGCATCTTACGTTTTGGGAGAGGCGGAGCGCGGCAGAGCGCCGTGAAACTGGGGGAACCGAAATTTCTGGCGCTACCTTACGCACAAGTCGCATTGGTCGGACTGGCGTTGCCCGAAGAAGCCCGTCGCTTCCTCGTCGTTGGCCTCGGCGGCGGGACACTGCCCATGTTCCTCCGCAACTACTACCCGAACGCCACCATTGACGCGGTGGACATCGATCCCGACGTCGTGGATGTGGCGAAGAAGTTCTTCGGTTTCCGAGAGGACGAGCAGATGAGTGCTCACGTCGCTGACGGGCGGCAATTCATCGAGAGGTCGCGGCAGCCTTTCGACGTGATCTTGCTGGACGCTTTCGGCGCCAGCAGCATCCCGGTGCATTTGACCACGCAGGAGTTCCTGCAGGCCGTGCGGCGCGCGGTGACGCCGGGTGGCGTTGTGGTCGGCAACCTCTGGGGCCACAGCGCCAACCCGCTTTACGACTCAATGGTCCGTACCTACCAGGAAGTGTTTGACGAGGTGCTCGTCCTCAAGGTCCGTGACCGCGCAAATGTCATCCTGCTCGCGCTGCCCCGCAAGCAGTCGCTGGGACGGGACGAGCTCACCCGTCTGGCCCGAAAGGTTTCGGAAGCCAAGCGGTTCCCCTTCGATCTCGGCCAGTTGGTCAAATACGGCTGGGTGGAGGCGCCCGAGAGAAGTCAACACGCACGCGTGCTGCGGGACGAAGATCCTGAGCGATCCAAACCGGAGAGACGTCGCTACATCCACTGACTGGTGAAAGGAGTCCCCAACCATGCTGACCGAGCTGCGCATATGTCTGTGCATGGCCCTGTTGATCCCGAGTGTGGCGGCCGCTAATGAAGCGACCGTGAAGCAGGCGATGCAGAAGAAATACCCCGGCGTCCCGATCGAAAGCGTTGCCAAGACTCCAATACCGGGAATCTACGAGGTCTTCGCAAAGGGCGGAGTCTTGTACGTCGACGAGAACGTCAATTACCTGATCGTTTACGGCAGGCTGATTGACGTCGCGCGCAGGGCCGATCTCACCGAGGAGCGGCTGCGGGTCCTGACCGCCGTCAGATTCGACCAACTGCCGCTCGACCTCGCGTTCCGAAAGGTCCAGGGCAATGGCGCGCGCAGGCTGGCCTATTTCTCCGATCCGAATTGCCCGTTCTGCAAGAAGATCGAGCCGGATCTCGCAAAGCTGGAGAACGTCACCATCTACATTTTTCTCTACCCGATCCTGGGTCAGGACTCGTATGAAAAATCGAAGGCGGTGTGGTGCTCAAAGGACCGGGTCAAGGTCTACGACGACATGATGCTCAACGGCAACCCGCCGCGGACCGCGGGCACGTGCGACACGCCGATCGACAAGATCATGGCGTATGGCCGGGAAAGGGGCATCACCGGAACCCCGACCCTGTTTTTTGCCGACGGTCGGCGCGTGACGGGGGCGATACCTTTGAGCCAGCTCGAAATGCTGCTCGAAGGTGCTCGTTGACGGAAGCGATCAAAGCGCGCCCATGGCGAGGTGCATGGCAGGAAACGTTGCGCGGTCGGCCCCCCTCGCGCATGCGATGCCGCTTCCGTGCCTGCCGTACCCGGTGGGCTCGGGATTCCTACATCGCCGGCAGCTCGCGATAGATCTGCTCCGCGGTGGCGGGAATCGCCCGCTCGCGCGGCCAGCTCGCGAACTCGCCCAGCTCCGGGCGGACGCCGCTCTTGATTTCCTCCAGCGATTTCCCCGCGGCCCTCATCGCCTCGACCCGGCTTCGCATGGTCTCAAAATAACGATGCTGGTCGAGCAGCGCCTTCGCGCCATTGCCCTGAGCGAAGGGGCCATGTCCCGGCACAACGCTCGCGGGCGACCAACCGGCAAGCTCCTTCAGGACTCGCTGCCAGTTCGCCACATCGGACCGACCGTCAGCGGTCGGGTGAAGCTCGACGAAAAGAAGGTCGGCGACGAACAGGATTCTCTCCTTGGGCAGCCAGGCGACCGTGGTATCGGGCGTGTGAGTCTTGCCGAAGGAGATGAGCTCCACCACGTGGCTGCCCAGATCCAGCGTGATCTTGCCGTCGAAAGTGAGGACGGGCATCGCCATCTCGACCTTCTTCCCTTCGAGGTATTCTCGCTTCGCCTTTCCGCGCTTCAATTCTTCCTGGACCCGCTTCGGCCAGTACGGGAGGAGCTGGCGCGCCAACTCCGTGGAACCCACGACGACGGCACCCTGCTCCGCGAACAAGTGATTGCACATGGTGTCGTCGCCGGCGTGGTGTCCGTTCGCGACAAATCGGATCGGCTTCCCGCCGGCGACGCTCCGGATCGCCTGCATGCGCCGGTCGTAATCGGGAAGGTCGCAGGCAAATACAAAGACGCCGCGGCCACCCACGACGAATCCGGTGTTCATGGCCGCTCCCGGGCCCTTGATCGCGTAAACGCCCTCAGCCAGCTTGATCGCATCCCCCTGGCCGATGGCCGCGAGCGGGATCAAGAAAACCAGGGATGCAAGACAACCCCGAATGACGCGTTTCATGAGTGATCCCCCTTGACGGAAACCGCCCCGGCGGCGTGGTCGAGATTTTGCATGCGAAACCCTGCCGCGACAACGCCTCCCGCTGAAGCGCGTGGAGATTGAGGAACCGAGTTGCCGCAAGAGCTGTCTTGCTCTTCGCCGGGGCGGCAAGAGCTGCGTCGAATTTGGTAGAGATTGGTCTGCATCGATACGCGGCCGGGCCGCGCGCGCTCATCTTCATCATATGGCAAGAAAACCGTTTCTTTTCATCCGACTAACCGCGTAGATTGCCGCTGCAGTCACGATGACTATCGCCCTTTCCGCCGAGGCCCGCTTCGACGGGAAACCTCCATTCGGCGTCGCGAGCGCCGCCGGCAGTGGCGGCTGTCCCGTAAGCGGCACCGCTCTGAGCCTTCGCGTGAGACCTCCTGGAGCCCGATTATGAGTTACATCGAGACGCCGGCAGACTTCCCTTACCCTTGGTACCTGCGCCTGATGTTCCGGCGACAGCGCCGGCGCTACGGGCACGAGCTCGAGCCGGTCCGCCTGTGGGCGCGCATGCCGGCCGCGTTTCTGGCCATGAGCGCGATGTACCGCGCGCTCGATCGCAAGTCCTCGCCGATCGAGCCCGGACTGCGCTCGCTCGTCCAGGTGCGGATCTCCCAGATCAATGGTTGCGAGTTCTGCGTCGACTTGAACGCCTTCCTGGGCCGTGGCCGCGGTATCCATGAGGAGAGATTTCAAGCCCTGCCGCAGTTCGAGAACTCGCCGTCGTTCAGCGAGCGTGAAAGGCTGGCGCTGCGATTTGCCGAGGCCGCAACCCGCAGCGACCGGCGCGTCGATCCGGAGCTGATTGCGCGGCTGCGCGCCCATTTCGACGACCAGGCGATCGTCGAGCTGACGGCGCTCATCGCCTACCAGAACATGTCGAGCAAATTCAACGCGGCCCTGGGCGTGCCGGCGCAGGGATTCTGCGCGATCCCCTCGGAATCGCCGCCGGAAGCGGAGATGACGTGAAGGACACCTGGGATACCTCGTCATCCTCCCCGATCGGCATCGGTGATCGCTGCAATGATCGGACAGCGCGGGGCTCGGGCCTGCGTTTCGCACTCGTGCAGCAGATGGGCGAGCACGCGCTCGATGCGCTTGAGATCGGCGATGCGGCGCCGCGTCTCCTCGAGCCGCGCGGCGGCGATGCGCCGGATGCTGCGCCGGTCGGTACCGTCCTCGAGCTCGAGCAGCGTCGCGATCTCCTCCAGGCTGAACCCCAGGGACTGGGCGCGCTTGATGAAACGGATGCGTCCCACGTGGCCGCCCCCGTAGCGGCGGTAGGCGCCCGGCGCGCGTCCGGGCCGCGGCACGAGCCCGCGCCGCTCGTAGTAGCGCACCGTTTCGACCCCGACGCCTGCCGCCACGGCGGCATCCCCTATGGTGTATCCCTCCAGATCCGTCACGAGCACCCCCTTGACTCCGTACCGAAGTACGGACTTTACACTGGCGCCGCCAGGATCTCAATGACGGGAGGCAGCGCATGAAGCACGCACAACATGAACACGCGGATCACGCCCATCACGGACACGCCTGCTGTGGGGGCGACCACGCAGCCGCGGCGAAGGCCATCGACCCGGTGTGCGGGATGACGGTGGATCCCCGATCGGCAGCGGGCTCGCACGAGCATGGCGGGGTCCGGTACTTCTTCTGCAGCAAGCATTGTCTCGCCCAGTTCAAGTCGGATCCCGCGAAGTACTTGGCGAAGGCGAAGCCGGCCGCGGCACATGCCGCCCCGAAGGGCGCCCAGTACACCTGCCCGATGCACCCCGAGATCGTCCAGGACGGGCCGGGCAGCTGCCCGAAATGCGGCATGGCGCTGGTGCCGGTGGTCCCAGCGGCGCCGGCCGCGGCGGAGTACACCTGCCCGATGCATCCGGAAGTCCGCAGTTCCAAGCCGGGCAATTGCCCCAAGTGCGGGATGGCGCTCGTGCCGGTCGCCGGCGCCCGGGAAGACGACTCGGAGCTGCGCGACATGAAGCGCCGGTTCTGGATAAGCGCTGCGCTCAGCGTGCCGATCGTCGCGCTCGCGATGCTCCTGCCTCAACTGGGCGGCCATGTGTATACGCCCGCGGCGCAGCGCTGGGGTGCGCTCGCGCAGCTGGCGCTCGCGACACCGGTCGTCCTGTGGGGCGGCTGGCCGTTCTTCCACAAGTTCTGGCTGTCGCTCACGAATCGCAGCCCCAACATGTACACCCTCATCGGCCTCGGCGTTGGGCTTGCCTATCTGTACAGCGTCGTCGGCGTGATCGCGCCCGGCCTGTTCCCGCAGGAATTCCGGGAGCATGGCGGGACGGTGGGCGTCTATTTCGAGGCGGCGGCGGTGATCGTGACGCTGGTGCTGCTCGGCGAAGTCCTGCAGCTGCGCGCCATCGGCGAAACCAGCCAGGCCATCCGAAAGCTCCTGGCGCTCGCGCCGAATACTGCGCTGCGCGTCGAGCCGGACGGGCGCGAGGTCGAAGTGCCACTCGACCAGGTGCAGGTTGGGGACAAGCTGCGCGTCCGCCCGGGGGAGAAGGTTCCGGTGGATGGAACGTGCGTCGAGGGCTCGTCGAACGTGGACGAGTCCATGATCACCGGCGAGCCGGTGCCCGTGCCGAAGAAGGTCGGCGACCGGGTCACCGGGGCGACCATCAACGGCAAGGGTGCGCTTGTCATCCGCGCCGAGAAGATCGGGGCCGATACGCTGCTTTCCCGGATCGTGCACATGGTGGCGCAGGCACAGCGCACGCGCGCCCCGGTGCAGCGGCTCGTCGATGTCGTCGCGGCCTATTTCGTGGAGACCGTGATCGTCATCGCGATCGCGACCGCGCTCGTGTGGGGGTTCTACGGGCCCGATCCCCGCTTCGTCTACGCCGTCATCAACGCGGTGGCGGTGCTCATCATCGCCTGTCCCTGCGCACTGGGCCTCGCGACGCCCATCTCGATTACCGTTGCCATGGGACAAGGCGCATTGAACGGTGTCCTGTTCCGCAATGCCGAGGCGGTCGAGAGGCTGCGCGAGGTGGACACGCTGGTGGTGGACAAGACCGGCACGCTGACCCTGGGCAGACCACAGCTCGTGGATTTCGCGGTCGAGGACGGGATCTCCGAGAAGGACGCGCTCGCAATGATCGCAAGCCTCGAGCGGGCCAGCGAGCATCCCCTCGCCCAGGCGATCGTCAAGGGCGCCGAAGAGCGGGGCATACCGCTCGCGCCGGTCGCGAACTTCGAGTCGGTGACGGGCCAGGGAGTGCACGGCACGGTCGGGGGCCGCCAAGTCGCGGTCGGAAACCGCCGCTTCATGGAGGCGCGGGGCGGTGTGCCGCAGGCGCTCGTGGACAAGGCCGAGCGGCTGCGCGCGCAAGGCAAGACCGCACTCTACGCCGCAATCGACGGGCGTGTCGCCGCGGTCATCGCCGTCGCCGATCCGATCAAGGAGACGACGCCGGAAGCCATCCGGACGCTCACCGCCGAGGGCGTGCGGGTCGTCATGCTTTCGGGTGACTCGCGCAAGACCGCGGAAGCGGTCGGCAAGCAGCTCGGCATCGAGGAGGTGATCGCGGAAGTGCTGCCGGATCAGAAAGTCGATGTCATCAAGAAGCTGCAGGGCAAAAGACGCAGCGTGGCGATGGCCGGTGACGGCATCAATGACGCGCCGGCGCTCGCGCAGGCGAACGTCGGCATCGCCATGGGCACCGGCACCGACGTTGCGATCGAGAGCGCGGGCGTGACGCTCGTGAAAGGCGACCTGCGCGCCATCGCCAAGGCCATTCGGCTCTCGCACGCGACCATGCGCAACGTCAAGCAGAATCTCTTCTTCGCCTTCTTCTACAATGCGCTGGGGGTGCCGATCGCGGCGGGCGTGCTCTACCCGTTCATTGGCCTGCTGCTCTCCCCGATTTTCGCCGGCGCGGCGATGGCGGCGAGCTCGGTGTCGGTCGTGACCAACGCGCTGCGGCTGCGCAAGGTTGTCCTGTAACCCGCCGCCGCGCGGGGCGACCCGCGCGGCTTTTTTGGGTTCGGAGCTTCTGTGGTAGCGTAACGCACCTTTCCGGCCGGCCCTTCCGCAATTCATCAACCCTCAGCCGATGCTCGAAGCGCGCGAACTGGAAGCGATGCGGGGCGATGTCACGCTCGTCCGCGGCGTCGGTTTTTCGCTCGCGCCCGGCGCGCTGCTGCGCGTCACCGGTGCCAACGGGCGCGGCAAGACCACCCTGCTCCGCGTTCTGTGCGGGTTGTTCCTGCCCACGGCCGGAGAGGTGCGCTGGAAGGGGGAGGACATCCGCGCCTTGCGCGAGGAGTACTGGGCGCAGCTTCTCTACATCGGCCACGCCAACGCGCTGAAGGACGACCTCACGCCGGAGGAGAACCTCGGATTCGCCTGTGCCCTGGGCGGTCTCAACGCCTCGAGCGACCAGTTGCGCGCGGCGCTCGCGCGCTTCGGGCTCGCCGGGGGCGCGCGGCTGCCGGTGAGGGCGCTCTCGCAGGGCCAGCGGCGGCGCGCGGCGCTCGCGCGTCTCGCCGTGGCCGAGGCGCTGCCCCTTTGGATACTCGACGAGCCGTTCGCGGCGCTCGATGCCGCGGGCATCGGCCTGGTGCAGTCGCTCGCGGGCGAGCACCTCGCGCGCGGTGGCATGGTGGTGCTCACGACGCACCAGGAGGCGCGCATCGAAGCGGCCGCCGTAACTGACGTTAATCTCGATCGCTGACTCACTGATGCTCGCTGCGCTCCGCACCGTGATTCATCGCGACCTGCTGCTGGCGCTGCGGCGGCGGTCCGATGTCGCCACTGTGCTGTTGTTCTTCGTCATCGTCGTGAGCCTCTTTCCCCTCGGCGTCGGGCCGGAGCCGAACCTCCTGCGGGTGATTGCGCCCGGGGTAATCTGGGTCGCGGCGCTCCTCTCCTGCATGCTGGCGCTCGTGCGGCTCTTCGCGGCCGACTTTGCGGACGGCACCCTCGAACAGATGCTCGTGGGTGCCACGCCCCTCGGGCTCATCGTCTCGGGCAAGGTCGTGGCGCACTGGCTCACATCCGGCCTGCCGCTGGTCGCAATCGGTCCGGTGCTCGCGCTCCAGTTCGATCTCGATCAATCGGCGCTCGGCGTGCTCGCGCTATCGCTGCTCATCGGCACGCCGGTATTGAGCCTCGTCGGAGCGATCGGCGCGGCACTGACGCTGGGGCTGCGCGGCGGGGGCGTGCTCCTCGCGCTGCTGGTGCTGCCGCTTTACGTGCCGGTGCTGGTCATCGGCGCGGGCGCGCTCGATGCGGCGGCCGCCGGGCTGAGTGCCCTGCCCCACATGTTGCTGCTTGCGGCGCTGCTCGTGCTCGCGGCAGCATTCACGCCGTGGGCGATCTCCGCCTCGCTGCGCATCTCGTCCGAGTAAGCGACCGAGAGTTGCCGGCCGGACCGACGTAAGGGATCATTCGCAATTGAAGATACGGATAAACCCGGAGCAGCATCTGTGAGCCAGCCGACTCTGGTCATTGGCAGCATCAACTGGTTCAGGTACGCTTCCCCGCAGGCCTTCTATCCCCTCGCCGGAGCCATGATTCCCTGGTTCGCGTGGGCGGCGGCGGCGCTGTGCGTCGCGGGCCTGTACACGGGCTTCTTCGTCGCGCCCACCGACCACCAGCAGGGGGAGGCCTACCGCATCATCTTCATCCACGTGCCTGCGGCGTGGATGTCCATGTTCATCTACGTGGTGATGGCGTTCTGGGCCGGCGTGGGCCTGGTATTCAACACGCGGCTCTCCCACATGATGGCGACGGCGCTCGCCCCGACCGGTGCCCTCTTCACTTTTCTCGCGCTGTGGACGGGGTCGCTGTGGGGAAAGCCCACGTGGGGCACGTGGTGGGTCTGGGACGCGCGGCTTACCTCCGAGCTGATCCTGCTGTTCCTCTATTTCGGCTTCATGGCGCTGCAGGCCGCGATCGACGAGCCGCGCCGCGCCGACCGCGCGGGCGCGGTGCTCGCGTTGGTGGGCGTCGTCAACATTCCGATCATCTACTTCTCGGTCCAGTGGTGGAATACGCTGCACCAGGGCGCCTCGGTCAGCCTCACCAGCGCGCCGACCATGGCCGCAACGATGCTCGCGGGCATGCTCCTGATGGCGCTCGCCGCGTGGATGTACTCCATCGCCGCAGCGCTGCACCGGGTGCGCTCGATCATCCTCGAGCGCGAGCGCGGTGCGGACTGGGTCGCGGAATACCGCCAAGCGGGAAAGCCATGAGCTGGGGAAGCTGGGCCGATTTTTTTGCGATGGGGGGCTACGCGCTCTACGTGTGGGGATCGTACGCGGTGACCGCCGGTCTGATAGCGTTGGAGGTGATCATGCTGATCCTGAGACGGCGCAACGCGCTGAAGGCCGCCAGCGGCCCCGCGGCGGGGGCAAAGCCATGAAGCCGCGCCACAAGCGCATCGCGATGGTGGCCGGGGGATTGGCGGCGCTGGCGGTGGCCGTGACGCTCGTTCTCGCCGCGTTCCGGCAGAACCTGGTCTTCTTCTTCACACCGTCCCAGGTCGCCGCGAACGAGGCTCCGCAGGGCAGAACTTTCCGCATCGGCGGCATGGTCGAAACCGGCAGCGTCAAGCGCCAGGCCGACGGGCTGACGGTGCACTTCATGGTGACCGACACCGCGAAGAGCATCCCGGTGGTGTACCGCGGCGCGCTGCCCGACCTCTTCCGCGAGGGCAAGGGCGTCGTCGCGCAGGGCCGGGTCGGCGCCGACGGCGTGTTCGTGGCGAACGAGGTGCTGGCGAAGCACGACGAGAACTACATGCCGCCGGAAGCCGCGGAGGCGGTGAAGCGCGCGCATGAGACGGCAGCCAGGGCGGCGCAGACGCTGGCGCCCAGCCCCGGCGGCGGGGGAGCCAGATGATCCCCGAGCTCGGGCAGTTCGCGCTCATCCTCGCGCTCACCCTCGCGCTCACGCAATGCGTGCTGCCGGTGGCGGGCGCCGCGCGCGGCAACGCGACGTGGATGGCGGTCGCGCGCCCCGCCGCGCAGGGCCAGTTCGTGTTCGTCGCGATCGCCTTCGGCTGCCTCGCCTGGTCGTTCGCGTCCAATGATTTCTCCGTGCTGAACGTCGCCACCAACTCCAACTCGCAGCTGCCGCTCCACTATCGCCTCGCCGCGACCTGGGGTTCGCACGAAGGCTCGCTGCTGCTGTGGGCGCTGGTGCTGACGATCTGGAGCGTGGCGGTGACGGTATTCAGCCGCCACCTGCCCGAGGACGTGGTCGCGCGGGTGCTTGGGGTCATGGGCTTTGTCAGCGCCGGCTTCCTTTCGTTCATGCTGTTCACCTCCAATCCGTTCGACCGTCTGCTGCCCCCGGCACCGGACGGCCGCGATCTGAATCCCCTGCTGCAGGACCCGGGCATGGTGTTCCACCCGCCGCTCCTCTACATGGGCTACGTCGGCTTTTCGGTCGCGTTCTCGTTCGCGATCGCGGCGCTGCTCGCGGGCCGGCTCGACGCGACGTGGGCGCGCTGGTCGCGCCCCTGGACTACCGTGGCATGGGTGTTCCTCACCCTCGGCATCACGCTCGGGAGCTTCTGGGCCTATTACGAGCTCGGCTGGGGCGGCTGGTGGTTCTGGGACCCGGTGGAGAACGCCTCCTTCATGCCGTGGCTCGTCGGCACCGCGCTGATCCACTCGCTCGCGGTCACCGAGAAGCGCGGCGGCTTCAGGGCGTGGACGGTGCTGCTTGCGATCCTCGCCTTTGCGCTTTCGCTCCTGGGCACCTTTCTCGTGCGCTCCGGCGTGCTGACCTCGGTGCACGCGTTCGCGACCGACCCCCGGCGCGGAGTGTTCATCCTCGCGTTCCTCGCCATCGTGGTCGGCGGCGCACTCGCGCTTTTCGCCTGGCGCGCGCAGCGCGTCGGCGCGGGCGGCGGCTTCGAGGTCGTGTCGCGCGAGTCGGCTCTCCTCACGAACAACGTGCTGCTCCTCGCGGCCGCGGGATCGGTGATGCTGGGGACGCTCTATCCGCTCGCGCTCGACGCGCTCGGCATCGGCAAGCTTTCCGTGGGCCCGCCCTATTTCGAGACCGTGTTCGTGCCGCTCATGGCGCCGGCGCTGTTCCTGATGGGAGTGGGCCCGCTCGCGCGCTGGAAGAAGGCTGCGCTGCCCGAGGTCGCGGTGCGGCTGCGCTGGGCGCTGGGGGTGAGCGTCCTCACCGCGCTCGTCGTGCCGTTCGCGATGGGCAGATTCAGCGCGCTCGCCGGCCTCGGCATCGGGCTCGCCGCCTGGATCATCGCCTCCAGCGCCGCGACCCTCGCGGTCCGGGTCCGGGGCGCGGCCGGCGGCACCGAAATCCTCGGCTGGCTGCGCGGCACTTCGCGCGCCCATTACGGCATGCTGCTCGCGCACGTCGGTGTCGCGGTGTTCGTCATCGGCGTCAGCGTCGTCAAGAGCTACGAGGCCGAGAAGGACGTGCGCATGACCCCGGGCGATACCGTGGAGCTGGGCGGGCACGTATTCCGCTTCCAGGGGGTCAGGGACGCGATGGGCCCGAACTACGTCGCGGCGCGGGCGACCGTGACCGTCACCCGGGAGGGCCGCGCGGTCGCGACGCTGCACCCGGAGCGCCGCTTCTACCGCGTGCAGGAATCGCCGATGACCGAGGCCGCGATCGACTACGGTCTCTTCCGCCACCTCTACGTCGCGCTCTCCGAGAGCGTGGGGCCGGACGCGTGGATCGTGCGCGTGCACTACAAGCCGTTTGTCGCATGGATCTGGGGCGGTTGCTTGCTGATGGCGTTCGGGGGACTCCTTGCCGCCAGCGACCGGCGCTACCGGATTGGCGCGCGCGAGCCGCGGGCGGCGGCCTACGCGGCGGAGCCGGGCGCCGCGCGCTGAGTCTCATCACTGCTCATGAACCGCTATCTGCTGCCGCTCGGCGTCTTTGCGTTGCTGGTGGTCCTGCTCGGCGCCGGGCTGTCCCTCAATCCGCGCGAAGTGCCCTCGCCGCTGATCGGCAAGCCCGCCCCGCCCTTCGAGCTGCCCCAGCTGCACCAGCCGGAGCGGACGTTCACGCCCGCGGAGATGAAAGGCAAGGTATGGGTGTTCAACGTCTGGGCATCGTGGTGCGCCGCCTGCCGCGACGAGCACCCCGTGCTGACCGACCTCGCCCGCTCGGGCATCGCCCCGCTCTACGGGCTCAATTACAAGGACAAGCGCGACGACGCGATCGCCTGGCTGAAGCGCTACGGCGACCCCTACGCCGCCTCGATCGTCGATGCCGACGGGCGGATCGGGATCGACTACGGCGTCTACGGCGTACCGGAAACCTACGTCATCGACAAGCAGGGCGTGATCCGCTACAAGCGTATCGGCGTCGTTACGCCCGCGATCCTCAAGGAAAAAATCGTGCCGCTCATCACCGAGCTCAATCGAGGCTGACAAACGACAAGAATGAAGGCAGAAGGATGAAGGATGGCCTGATTCTGGCGTCTTGGCGTCTTGGCGGTTCGATTCTGGCTCTGCTCTTGTCGCTCGCGCATCCGGTTTTCGCGGGCGAGGCGCAGCCGGCGGCCGCGGACCCGGCGCTCGAGGAGCGCGTGACCGCGCTCGCAACCGAGCTGCGGTGCCTCGTGTGCCAGAACCAGACGCTCGCCGACTCGAACGCGCCGCTCGCCGTCGACCTGAGAAACCAGATCCGGGAGCGGATGCGCGAGGGCGCGAGCGAGCGCGACATCATCGCCTTCCTGGTCGAGCGCTACGGCGATTTCGTGCTCTACCGTCCGCCCTGGAAGGCGACGACCGCGCTGCTGTGGCTCGGGCCGCTTCTCCTCATGATCGGCGGGCTTGCGGCGCTGTACCTCCGACTCAGGCGCCGCCGGCGCGAGGAAGCCGCGCCCGAGCTCTCGGCCGAGGAGCGCGCGCGGGCGGCGGCGCTGCTCGCCGGCGATCCCGGCGCGGAGCAGCGGTGACCGTATTCTGGATCATCGCGGTGCTGCTCGCGGCCGGGGCGCTCGCATTCGTGCTGCCCGCGCTGCTCAGGCGCCGGCGCACGGGGCCGGGCATCGCGGTGGATGCTACCAATGTCGCGGTCTATCGCGACCAGCTGCGCGAGCTCGAGGCGGATCTCGCGGCCGGCACGCTCGCCCGCGATCAATACGACATCGCCCGGCGCGAGCTCGAGGCGAGGCTGCTCGACGACGTGGGCGCGCCCGGGACCCGGGCGCGCTCCGCGCCGCCGGCGCGCGCCTCAGCGATCGTCGCCGGCATCGCAATCCCGATTGCCGCCGTCCTGCTCTACTTCGCAGTCGGCAACCCGGGCGCGCTCGCGCCGCAGGAAGAGGGCCACGGCATCACGCGGCAGCAGATCGAGGGCTTGGTCGATCGCCTGGCCCTGCGCATGAAGGAGAACCCGGACGACGCAACCGGCTGGGCCATGCTCGGCCGCTCCTACGCCGTGCTCGACCGTTTTCCCGAAGCCGCCGCAGCCTACGCTAACGCCGTCAAGCGCTCGCCGCCCGACGCGCAGCTGCTCGCGGACTACGCCGACGCGCTTGCCATGGCGCAGGGCCGGCGCCTGGAGGGCGAGCCCCACCGCGTGATTGTGCAGGCGTTGAAGATCGATCCGAGGAACGTGAAGGCGCTCGCGCTCGCGGGCACCGCGGCGTTCGAGAGACACGACTTCAACGGCGCCATCGTGCAGTGGCAGAAGATCCTCGAGATCGTGCCGCCGAATTCCGACATGGCGGACTCGATCCGCGACAGCATCGCCGACGCCGAGAAGCTCGCGGGCGGCCCGGCGCAGGCGCCACCGGCGCCTGCGCGCGCGGCGGCGCCCGCGCCGGGGACGGTCAGCGGCACCGTGCGGCTTGCCCCTGCGCTCGCGGCCCGCGTCGCGCCCGGAGACACAGTTTTCATTTTCGCCCGTCCAGTGGACGGCCCGCGCGCGCCGCTCGCCGTCACGCGCAGGGAAGCGCGCGAGCTGCCCGCGGCGTTCACGCTCGACGACCGGATGGCGATGGCACCCGGCATGAACCTCTCGGCCCATGCGCAGGTGGTGGTGGGGGCGCGGGTCTCGAAGAGCGGCCAGCCGGCGCCCCGGCCGGGCGACTTCGAGGGCCTGAGCGCGCCGGTCAAGGTCGGCGCCACCGGCGTGACCGTCGTCATCGCCAACGAAGTCCGCTAACTCTCCCCTTGTATGTCTGGCAAGGAGAGTTTGGCTAGATAACGCGGGATCGGCGGCGCACCTCGCGGTCGCGCCTCTACGTGCCCAGGGCTTGCAGCGGCTCCATGTACGGATACCCTCTCGCCTGCGCCACTTCGCGCTGCGTCACCACCCCGCGGCAGATGTTGAGGCCCATGCGCAGGTGCTCGTCTTCCACGAGCGCGCGGACGACGCCGCGGTCGGCGAGTTTCTTCACGAAGGGCAGCGTCGCGTGATTCAACGCATAGGTCGAGGTGCGCGGCACCGCCCCCGGCATGTTGGCCACGCAGTAGTGGATGATCCCGTCCACGACGAATACCGGGTCGGCGTGAGTCGTCGGGCGCGAGGTCTCGAAGCAGCCGCCCTGGTCGATCGACACGTCCACCATGACCGCGCCCCGCTTCATGCTCGCGAGCATCGGCCGGGTAACCAGTTTCGGGGCAAGGCCTCCCGGGATCATGGCGGTGGCGATCACCGCGTCGGCGCCGCGCAATTCCTCCGTGATCGCCTGTGGCGTGGAGATACCGGTCTTCAACCGCGGACCGAGCTCCGATTTCAGCCGCTCGAATGGAGCGGCGGTGTTGCTCAGCACGACGACCTCGGCGCCCATGCCGATCGCGATCAGCGCGGCGTTCGAGCCGACCACGCCCGCCCCGAGCACGAGCACGCGCCCTGGCGGCACCCCCGTGGCGCCGGCGAGCAGCACCCCGCGTCCCCCGTGCGCCCGCTCCAGGAAGTGCGCCGCCACCTGGACCGCCATGCGTCCCGCCACCTCCGACATCGGGGCGAGCAGCGGCAGCCTGCCCTCGGGGGATGTCACGGTCTCGTAGGCGATCGCGATGACCCCGCTCTTCACCAGGTCGCGCGTCTGCTCGGCATCCGCCGCCAGGTGCAGGTAGGTGAAGAGCGCCTGTCCGGCGCGCAGCAATGCGCGCTCCTGCGCGAGCGGCTCCTTCACCTTGACGATCAGCTCCGCCTGCCCGAAGACCTCCTCCGCGCCCGCTGCGATCGCGGCCCCCGCCGCCACATATTCCGCGTCAGCCGCGCCGATGCCGGCGCCCGCCTCCCGCTGCACCATCACCCGGTGACCGCCCGCCGCGAGCTCGCGCACGCTCTCCGGCGTCAGGCCGACGCGGTACTCGTGAACCTTGATCTCCTTCGGCACGCCGATCAGCATGATTGTCGCCTCGTCATTCCCACTGCCTTTCTGTCATTCCCGCGGGGGCGGGAACGGTGCGCCATGGCGTCCAAACGGCTAGGAGGCGCCGCTCCAGCGCAGCAGCTCGGTGCGCAGGCGGTTTCCGGCAACTTCGACGTTTCGCGTCTGGGCGGTGCCCCCCAGGGTCGCCGCGACGCTGTATTGACCCGCAGGCAGGCTGGCCATGAAGAAGGGCCCGTCGGCGACGTGCTCGAGCAGCTTGCGTCCCTTGGCGTCGCTCAGCACGACCCGGACGTTGGCCAGGTATTTGCCATCGGCCCGCGTGAACACGAGCTTGAGGTTGAACTCCTTCTCGAGCGCGCGCAGCTGCTCGCGCTCGGGCTTGCCGACGCCTCCGGAGACATAGCGGATCTCGCCCGCCTTCCGTACCCTGCTGCGCGTGCGCTACGCCCGCCGCCAGCAGCAGACCAGCTCCCACGATGAATACTCTACGGAGCATGACCGTCTCCTTTCGCCATCACCTGTCACCCATCACCGGGCGAGTCTCAGCGTTCGCAGAACACTTTTTTGACGTTGATGTGACCGAGTCTCAGCGTTCGCAGAACGCTCATAGTTCACCTTTGAAGGGTTTGTCAGGTCGCCGGTAGGGAATGGTTGTC
>Ga0187892_10001359_pt1 | contig 56421 bp, 61 predicted proteins | sample MA1701073metaG_FD_139345 | JGI IMG/M metagenome (GOLD analysis project Ga0187892, IMG submission 139345) | Bio-ooze microbial communities from a basaltic lava cave in the Kipuka Kanohina Cave System on the Island of Hawaii, USA - MA170107-3 metaG ...
CCTCGCCGATCGGGCTCCCTGCGCTCCGCGAGGCCCCGCTGCGCGGGCCCTCGCTCCGCTCCGGGAGCCCGATCGCCTGTCGCTCCCGGAGGAACCCTTCCTCTGCAGCGCCGTTGTCGCCTGCCCCATGGGCCTCTGTCGTCTTGAGCTCTGTATCTCCCACGTTCGTCCCGTTCTTCCTCGCCCTCCTGCACTCTAATCTCCGGCAAGGCGGATGTCTCACTCATGTTGGCACTGAGGGGGGTCCGTCGGGTTCGGGACCTTGACACTCCGACCCTCCCCGAGGAAACTGGGATACTCCGGGCGTCGGCAGCCTGATTCTCTGCACTGGTCCGCCCTTGTAGCGAAGTTAGATCTCGAGATCACCCCATGATTATCGATGTAATCACGATCTTTCCGGCACTGTTCGGAGCTTTCCTCGATACGGGAATGCTGAGGGTCGCCAGAACCACCGGTCGGCTACGAATGCACTTGTGGGACCTGAGGGATTTCACAGAGGATCGGCACCGAAAGATCGATGATCGTCCCTATGGGGGGGGACCCGGGATGGTGCTTCGCCCAGAGCCTATCTTCCGAGCCGTGAGTAGGATAGAGGTTCTCAGGGGGTCCGTTGGGACCCGAATCATCCTGGGTCCTGGCGGCGTCAAGTTTTCCGACAACATCGCGCGCGAGCTCGCCCTGATCGACAACCTCACACTGATTTGTGGTCGGTACGAGGGATTCGACGAGCGGGTGAGGATGGGCTTGGAGCCGCGCGAGATTTCCATCGGCGACTATGTCTTGACTGGTGGTGAACTAGCAGCCATGGTCGTGGTTGATGCGTTGGTCCGTTGGATTCCGGGCGTCTTGGGAGACTCGACCTCCGCCACGAGGGATGCGTTTTCCGAGGGGGTTCTGGGCTACCCCCAGTACACGCGACCCCCGGAATACCAAGGCATGGCAGTGCCGGAGGTCTTGCGGTCCGGGAATCACGCTGCCATCGACAGATGGAGACGTGAAGAGGCCTGGCGTCAGACACGTGAACGTCGGGCCGACCTTCTATCTCGCCCAGGGGATGATTCCATAGCGCCAGCCCCGGAAGAGAAAGCTGCGGTTCCAGCAGGCGGAAGTGACTCTTAGGAGAAGATCATGAACCTCGTAGAGCGGATCGAAAAGGACCAGCTCAAAGCGAAGCCCCCGCGCTTTGAGGTGGGTGATGTCGTGGACGTGCTTCTTCGCATACCAGAAGCGGACAAGGAACGAACTCAGGTATTCAATGGAACGGTCATTGCTCGAAAAGGGGCTGGAATCCGTGAGACTTTCACTGTTCGGCGTATCGTCCAAGGAGAGGGTGTTGAACGCGTATTCCCCCTTCACTCTCCCCTCGTTGCATCAGTCCATGTTGCACGAAAGGGGAAGGTGCGTCGCGCGAAGCTCTATTACCTGCGAAAGCGGGTCGGAAAGTCGACCAAGGTCCGAGAGGACGTCTCAGCAAGCTCTGGGCCCTCTTCCGGCGAACCGGCCTTGACCCGCGAACCTGCTCTTGCGGCGGTCACGCCAACCCGATCCTAGTGCGACAATTTGGCGTGGCGGCGGTGGCTCGTTCGGGTCCGCTCTTAAGTAGTGATCCAGAATAGTATTATGACGCCAAGAGCCTCGACAGCATCGATGTCGTGCAGGTGCGGCAGGCCCGACAACCCCATCGATTCCACCTCTCCCTGAGATACCGCAACACACGGTTCCCTCGTGGGTAATCGTCGCAATGACTGGTCTATTGACAGGGTAAGGAAGTTCAGTATGCTCTTCCCTTTCCACGTACCGGCGGAATCATCATGCCAGCGTAGCTCAAGGGTAGAGCACCTGTTTTGTAAACAGAAGGTTGTGGGTTCGATTCCCACCGCTGGCTTGGGAGCGGAGCTTACCCTGAGCCGCGGGCGTGGTTGAGAAACGAGGCATGTTGGGTAGGGCAGGTTCCCGAGTGGCCAAAGGGGGCAGACTGTAAATCTGCTGGCGTTGCCTTCGGCGGTTCGAATCCGTCCCTGCCCACCATACGGAATGGTCCCCTTCGTTACGGAATCGTTCCCTTGGGTCGGGGCGGTCATTACCTCTGCGGGCCCTTCGGGCCGTGGTTTGAACCAAGCTCTTTGCGGGCGTAGCTCAATGGTAGAGCGCCAGCCTTCCAAGCTGGTTACGGGGGTTCGATTCCCCTCGCCCGCTCCAAGGATCGGCAACTATCTCGCTTACGCTAGGTGACGAGCTGCTGTGGCTCAGTCGGTAGAGCACGTCCTTGGTAAGGACGAGGTCACGGGTTCGAATCCCGTCAGCAGCTCCATTTGAGTTGTGCTGGGGCGGTTCTTCTGCCCTGACGTCGTTGCTGTGTTGAGGGGCCAACGTGGCGCCAGCAGCAAACGACGGGCGTTGGCTTGCATTCCGTCGGTTTTGACCGGCCTACCCAGTTGGTTTGGGTGCGGCAAACCGCAACAGTGGCCCTGGACAGGCGCTCCGGGATTCAGGAGGAAGTCGAGGCATGGCCAAGGACAAGTTCCAGAGGACCAAGCCGCACGTAAACGTCGGCACGATCGGGCACATTGACCACGGTAAGACCAGTCTGACCAGTGCCATCACACATGTTCTGGCCAAGGCAGGGCAAGCCAAAGCACGCGAATACGCCGACATCGCGAAGGGTGGGACTGTGCGTGACGCCACAAAGATCCTCACGATCTCCGTCGCGCACGTCGAGTACGAGACCAAGAACAGGCACTACGCACACGTTGATTGTCCAGGGCATGCCGACTTCGTCAAGAACATGATTACTGGCGCCGCGCAGATGGACGGGGCAATCCTTGTGGTGAGCGCTGCCGACGGCCCGATGCCTCAGACTCGCGAGCACATCCTGCTGGCCCGCCAGGTTGGTGTCCCGCGGATCGTCGTGTTTCTTAACAAAGTTGACTTGGTTGATGATCCCGAGATTCTGGACCTGGTCGAGATCGAAGTCAGGGATCTTCTCAAGAAATACGACTTCCCCGGCGATGAGATCCCTGTTGTCCGGGGCTCAGCCGCTCAGGCTCTTGATGGGTCCAAGGCGAACAAGCCAATGGACACGGCGGAATACAAGCCCATCCTCCAACTCATGGATGCCGTGGATACGTACATTCCTCTGCCCGAGAGAGCAGTCGACAAACCATTCCTCATGCCAATCGAGGATGTGTTCAGCATCAAGGGACGCGGAACCGTGGGGACCGGACGCATCGAGCGAGGGCGCGTGAGGATTGGTGAGAACCTGGAGATTGTGGGACTCTCGAAGGAGATCCGAAAAACCGTGTGCACCGGCGTCGAGATGTTCAACAAGACACTTGACGAAGGTGTGGCCGGTGACAATGTTGGGCTGCTTCTTCGGGGCGTGGAGAAAAACGAGCTGGAACGTGGTCAAGTGTTGGCCGCCCCGGGAAGCATCACCCCCCACACGAAGTTCATGGCAGAGGTCTACATCCTCACGAAGGAGGAGGGTGGGCGACATACGCCCTTCTTCAAGGGCTATCGCCCGCAGTTCTACTTCCGGACCACCGATGTAACTGGGAGTGTCCTTCGGCTGGTTGGAGAAGGCGAGAAAGAAGCCGAAATGGTCATTCCAGGGGACAACATCCGGATGGAGATCGAGCTGATCATCCCGATCGCGATGGAGGAGAACCTGCGCTTCGCTATCCGAGAAGGTGGTCGCACCGTCGGTGCGGGTGTCGTCACCAAAGTGCTCGCCTAGGCGCGCGGAAGGGCCTTTCCATGCAGGACTGGGTCAGCCTCGAGTGCCCTGAATGCCGGAATCGAAACTACCGAACCTCTCGGAACTCAAAGGGAGGCTCTAAGCTGGAGCTCAAGAAGTACTGCCGACACTGTCGGAAAAGAACGGTCCACAAGGAAAAGAAAAAGTAGGTCTCTACCGGGACGAAGTGATTTCGGAAAGCGTCCGAAGCAATGCCAAGATTCGAGATCTACAAGAAGGGCCAGGGCAATCTCGCCCGGTGGATTGCTCTGGGAGGAGTTCTTCTTACGGTCTTGTACGGAAGCCATGGCTTCTACTGGAAGTTGAACGGTTGGACGGACGGTACCAGCCATGCCACCTGGTTCGAACTTCCAGTCATTGAGCTTCCGATCAATCTGGCCCTTGTCCTGGCCATGGTCCTGTTCTTGGGGCTGTCGGTGACGATTTTCGCATTTTTCAACCGACCAAGGGTGGTTGATCTCCTCATCGAAACCGAGACGGAATTCAGAAAGGTGACCTGGCCATCCTGGCCCGAGGCCTTCAACTCGGCCATGATCGTGATCGGAACGTCGCTTCTGCTCGCCATGCTGCTGTTCGTTTTCGACCTTGGCTTGAACCAAGCGTTTCGTCGCCTGTTCGCGAGGGGGTGACGCCCCGCATGGCGAAGCAATGGTACGTGGTACGGGTCCAGGCAGGACGAGAAGACACGATCCGCGAGAACCTGGAAAAGAAAGTGAAAATCCGGGGGTTGGACGGCGTCGTCGGCCGGATCATCGTACCCAGCGAGAGAGTCTCGGAGGTCCGTGGCGGCAAGACCAAGGTGAGCCAGAGAAAGATCTATCCCGGATACCTGCTCATTGAGATGGACCCTCACGACGAGGCGTGGTTCATGATTCGAGAAACGCCTGGCATCGGAGACTTCATTGGTGCACATGGCAAACCCACGCCAATGGCGGATGACGAGATCAACAAGATCCTTTCGGAAATGGACCGTCAGGCAGAAAAGCCCAAGGTGAAGATCGGGTTCAAGAAGGGAGACAACGTCAAGATAAAGGAGGGGCCCTTCGAGAACTTCACTGGCGCCGTGGAGGAGGTGGTTCCAACGAAGGGGCTTGTCAAGGTGATGATCACGATCTTCGGGAGAGCAACATCGGTGGAACTTGAGTACTGGCAGGTGGAGCCGATGTAGTACATAGGCCTTCGCAGGGAGGCGACCGGCGGTTTCAAGCCAATCCCGGAGGAAGGTAGATGGCCAAGAAGGAAACAAAGGCAAAGATCAAGCTGCAGTGTCCAGGTGGGCAGGCCACGCCGGCTCCGCCCGTTGGGCCCGCACTTGGTCAGCATGGCGTCAATATCGGCGAATTCATAAGACGCTTCAACGAGGCCACCAAGGAAGCTGGCGGGCTGGTCATCCCTGTCGAGATCACGGTATACACCGATCGTACTTTTGACTTTGTCACGAAATCTCCCCCCGCAGCCGTGCTCCTCAAGCGTGCCGCGCAGGTGGCGAAAGGAGCAATGACTCCGGGAAAGGAGTTGGTGGGGAAGGTGAGCAGAGCGCAGGTCCGGGAGATTGCGCAGACAAAGCTCAAAGATCTCAACGCTGCAGATCTCGAAGGGGCCATGCGGATCATCGAAGGCACAGCGCGATCCGCAGGGATTCAGGTGGTTGAGTAGCTCACGAGCGCGTTTGCCCTCGCTGGACTCGAAAGGTTCATGAAGATGCGCAGCAAGAGGTATAGATCGGCTTTGAACGGGATTGAGAGAGACAAGCTCTACGAATTGGATGAAGGACTACGTATCTTGAAGGACACGAAGGGCCCCAAGTTCGATGAGACGGTCGAGATCGTCGTGTGCCTCGGAATAGATGCGAAGAAGACCGACCAGATGGTTCGAGGTGCTGTGGCGCTTCCCAAGGGTATCGGGAAGGAGAAGAAAGTCGTCGTCTTCGCGGAAGGCGACAAGGCTGAGGCAGCCCGGAAAGCGGGAGCTCTGGAAGTCGGGGGTGTGGACCTGGCTGACAAGATCCTGAAGGGGTGGATGGATTTCGACGTTGCAATTGCGGCCCCGGAAGCGATGAAGTTCGTCGGCAAGTTGGGGAAGGTCCTCGGTCCGAAAGGGAAAATGCCGTCTCCAAAGGCGGGCACTGTGACCGAGAATGTTGCGCAAGCGGTCAGAGAATTCCGTGCAGGGAAGATCGAGTTCCGTAACGATGACGGGGGGAATCTCCATGCATTGGTCGGCAAGAAGTCGTTCTCAGCTGCTGATCTCAAGGAGAATGTCCTGGCCTTCATTGATTTCTTGAAGGGCGCACGACCGGTTGGAGCCAAGGGGTCCTTCGTTCGAAAGGTGTATCTGTCCACCAGCATGGGCCCCAGCGTGAGAATAGCGGTTGCAACCTAGTGTGGTGAAATAAGCGGTATGGCTAAGGCACTGAAAACAAACATCATAGAAGAGCTTCGGAAGAAGCTTGAGGGTGTTGATGCGTGTTTCGTCCTAGACACATCAAAGCTCAAGGTGAATGAAGAGCGAGACCTTCGCTCCCGCCTCAGAAAAGACAGCATCACGCTGCGGCGGTTGAAAAACACACTTGCGAGCAAGTCGATCGAGTCTAGCCGCTTGGCTGACGTGCAGAGATACTTGAAGGGACCGTCTACCATAGCATATGGATCGGGGGGGCTCTTTGCTCTACCGAGGACGGTGGCCGAATTCTCCCGGAAGATCAATAAGCGAATCCCGATTCGTGGAGGCTTCCTCGAGGGAGAGTTGCTGGATGCTGCCGGCGTGGATGCCTTCGCGAGGCTGCCGGACCGGCGGACGTTGAACGAGATGACCGTCGGTGCAGTGTCAGGGACGCTGCGTCGACTTGCGGGCGCTGTGAATGGTGTGGGAGGCGCGTTATGCCAAGCCATTCAAGCAAGGATTACAGCTGCTGGGGGCGCCTCGCAGAAATAGCAATTCGGTGTTCCCCCTGTTAATAGGAGATTGTCAAGATGTCCCAGGATGCCAGTCCAACGCTTGAGCCGGATCTCGAGGATATCTTCACGAGGATCGATGCCCTCTCGTTAGGGAAGGCAGCGAAGCTCGTCAAGGCGATGGAAAGTCGCTGGGGCGTGAGCGCCGCAGCGCCCGTGGCCATGGCAATGGGTGGCGGTGGTGGGGCAGGGGGAGGGGCCGCTGCAGCAGTAGAGGAGAAGACGACGTTCACGGTCGTTCTCGAGTCTGCTGGTGACAAGAAGATCCAGGTTATCAAGGCAGTTCGGGCGATCACGAACCTTGGGCTGAAGGAAGCCAAGGACCTAGTCGATGGGGCTCCAAAGGCTGTGAAGGAAGGGGTGAGCAAGGAAGAGGCGGAGAAGGTGAAGAAGGAACTGGAGGAGGCGGGAGGAAAAGTCGCGCTAAAGTAGGGCGGCCTTCGCTGGACGCGTGGATGAGAGGTTCACTCTCAGGCTGTTAGGCAGACAGGAATGCAGATTCGACACTACGGCAAGATACCCGAAGTATCGAGGATACCGAACTTGGTAGAACTGCAGACCAAGTCATATCGTGACTTTCTGCAGGCGGACGTTCCACCTTCGGAACGGCGGAACCAGGGGTTGGAAGCAATCATCCGGGAGATCTTCCCTATCCACTCGTACGACAAGCAGATGGTGCTGGAGTATCTCGGGTACGAGTTGAGGCGCCCCCGGTACACACCGGAGGAATGCCGAATGCTACGGCTGACGTACGGGGCGCCATTCATCATCCGTGTTCGAATCTTGAAGCCCGAGCCAGTGGAGGAGGACGTCTATCTCGGCGAGATCCCCATCATGATCGGAGGGGGGGAGTTCATCGTCAATGGTGCCGAGCGAGTGATCGTGAGCCAGCTTCATCGGTCTCCCGGGGTGGACTTCAGTGTCGAGATCGGGCCGAACGAGAAGAAGCTGCATTCCTGCTGGATCATTCCGGAGCGCGGATCATGGATCGAGATCACAGTGGGGAAGAAGGACACCGTGAACGTCCGCATCGACCAGAGCGGTAAGTTCCCAGCCACCTCCCTTCTCCGAGCAATGTCGGAGGAGCACTCAACAGACCCCGACATCATTCGGTTGTTCTACCCGACCGAGCGCGTCCGGCTGGCCCGTGCTTCAGCAAGAGACCTTGTCGGCCGCCATCTGGTTGCGGACAGCTCGGACCTGAAGACCGGCCAGGTGCTGGTCCCCGGGGGTGAAATCCTCACAGAAGAGACGTTCAAGACTGTCGAGGATGCCGAAATAAAAGAAATCGAAACAGTTCCGGCCAACGAGGACCCACTGATCCTGAATACGCTTCGGGAGGATCCGACAAAATCCCATCAAGAAGCTCTGCTCAAGATCTACACACGTTTGCGACCCGGCAACCCCCCGCAATTGGAGAAGGCCAAAGACCTGTTCTATGAGAAGTTCTTTGATGTGACGCGATACCGACTTGGCCGTGTCGGCAGATTCCGACTGAACCGAAAGTTTGGACAGATGATCCCCGAGACCGAGATGACCCTCACACGCGAGGATTACATCAATGCGATTCGGTATCTGCTCAAGCTTCGCAAGGGCCTCGGAGATGTTGACGACATCGATCATCTTGGGAATCGGCGCGTCCGTACGATCGCCGAACTGGCCGGTGACGAGTTTCGCAAGGGATTCTTGAAACTTCGGCGGACCGTTCAGGAGCGTATGCACCTGGAGAGCCCTGAAACGGTTACTCCTCGCAGCCTGATCAACTCCAAAACAATTTCGTCTGCTGTGGAGTACTTCTTTGGACGGGGCGAATTGTCGCAGGTCGTAGACCAGGTGAATCCCCTGGCCCAGCTTACGCACGAGCGCCGACTCTCTGCACTAGGCCCTGGTGGGCTCAATCGCAAGCGAGCAGGCTTCGAGGTTCGGGATGTGCATATCTCCCACTATGGCCGCATCTGTCCGATCGAGACTCCTGAAGGCACGAACATCGGTCTGATTGCATCCCTGTCGATCTTCGCGGACATCGATGACTACGGGTTCTTGACGACTCCATATCGCGTTGTTCGAAACGGCCGTCTGACGGATGACGTCAAGCGACTACGAGCGGATGAGGAGATGGAGGCTATCCTTATTCCCGCCGACACGTCCATGGACAAGACGGGAAAGGTGCTTGGGGACTCGGTGTTGGCCCGTGTGCGTGGGGACTTCAAGCGTGTAGCGGCCAAGGAAGTCCAGTTCATGGACGTATCGCCCAAGCAGCTCGTCGGAGTTTCTGCAGCTCTGATTCCATTCCTAGAACATGATGACGCGAACCGCGCGCTGATGGGCTCGAACATGCAACGCCAGGCCGTCCCGCTCCTGACCACAGAACCCCCGGTCGTTGCCACGGGCATGGAGGTTGAGGTTGCGCGCAACTCCGGGATGGTGATCGTAGCCGAAGAAGCCGGCGTCGTAACCCGGGCAACCGCGGAGGAGATTGCGGTAGGGGATCGCCGGTACCGTCTGAAGAAGTTCATTGGCCTCAATGAGCGAACATGCCTCAACCAGAAGCCGATAGTCCGGCTCGGCGACAGGGTAAAGAAGGGCGACGTGATCGCCGATGGGGCAGCAACCAGCAACGGTGAATTGTCTCTAGGTAAGAACGTACTGGTCGCCTTTATGTCATGGGATGGATACAACTTCGAGGACGCGGTTCTTGTCTCAGAGCGCCTTGTCCGAGATGATGTATATACCTCCGTTCACATCGATGAATACGAGATCGAGATCAGAGAAACGAAGCTCGGACGAGAGGAATTCACAAGGGATATTCCGAACGTATCCGAGAAGATGCTCCGGAATCTCGACGAAGGTGGCATTGTGCGGATCGGGACGAAGGTCAAGCCAGGAGACATCCTGGTCGGCAAGGTAGCACCGAAATCCAAGAGCGAACTGTCTCCCGAGGAGAAGTTGCTCCACGCGATCTTCGGTCGAGCGGGGGAGGACGTCAAGAACGACTCGCTAGAAGTCCCCTCCGGAGTTGACGGGATCGTCATAGGCGCTGAAAAGTTCTCCCGAAAGGTGAACCTCACAGAGGAAGAGAGAAACCGGAATCTCCAAGAGATCAAGAGAGCCGAGAAGACCTTCCTCGTGCGAATGCGCGAAGTCCTGACGCAACTCGTAGGAGATCTGGAGAGTTCTCTTGGGAAGAAGCTCAAGGACGAAGACGGAAAGAACTTAAGTCTCGGGGATGGAATCAGCTACAAGGATCTTAAGAAGACACTCGATTGGCTCAAGGCCTATCCTGGATTCCAGAAACTGAGTGGCAAGACCAAGGAGAGGACCCTTACGACGGTCAAGCTCAGACTCGACCAAGTGGACGAGGAAGAGTGCATCAAGAACAAGATCGTCAATAGACTATCAAGAGGAGACGAGTTGCCGACCGGCGTCCTCGAAATGGTTCGAGTCTACATTGCTACGAAACGCGTACTGTCTGTAGGAGATAAGGTAGCAGGAAGGCATGGCAACAAGGGCGTAATCTCTAAGATCCTCCCGGAGGAGGACATGCCCTTCCTCGCTGATGGGACCGCAGTGGACATGGTATTGAACCCTCTGGGAGTGCCGTCGCGCATGAACGTAGGCCAGATCCTTGAGACGCATATGGGTCGGGCTGCGCGAGCGCTCGGATTTCGCGCTGTCACACCCATCTTCGATGGCCTTACAGAACGGGAGATCGAAGAGGCACTTCGGGAGGCTGGCTTCGACGAGGATGGGAAGGTAACCCTGTTCGACGGCAGAACCGGCGACCCGTTTGACCAGCGGGTCACCGTTGGCTATATGTACATCATGAAGCTCCATCACCTGGTGGACGACAAGATCCACGCGCGCGCCACGGGACCATATTCGCTGATCACGCAGCAACCGCTCGGTGGCAAAGCACGGTTCGGTGGACAGCGTTTCGGTGAAATGGAGGTCTGGGCCCTCGAAGCCTATGGTGTCGCCAGCATCCTGCAGGAACTCCTTACCGTGAAAAGCGATGATGTGGAGGGACGAACGAAGATCTACGAAGCCATGGTCAAGGGGGAGAACGTGCTTGAGCCGGGCACTCCGGTCTCGTTCGATGTACTGACAAACGAGATCCGGGGGCTGGCGTTGAACATGGAACTACACAAGACAAGAAGAGAGACGAGCATTCTCTAGATGCGTGATGGGACGTTCTTCGCAATGGGAGACGCCCCGCGCGGTGGCCCCTTCGCAAGGATGACTCGATGGTCGACCAAGTCTACGACCGAGTGAACGAGTACGCTGCGGTATCCATTCGGCTGGCGTCGCCGGAGGACATTCGCTCGTGGTCGTACGGAGAGGTGAAGAAGCCCGAGACGATCAACTACCGAACGTACCGGGCAGAGAAAGATGGATTGTTCTGCGAGCGCATCTTCGGTCCTGAAAAGGACTGGGAGTGCTTTTGCGGAAAGTACAAGGGAATCAAGCACAAAGGGATAGTCTGTGACCGTTGCGGCGTCAAGATCACACACTCCAAGGTGCGCCGTACGAGGATGGGGCACATAAACCTGGCTGCCCCGGTCGCGCACATATGGTTCTTCAAGGCCATGCCGTCGCGGATGGGGACGCTTCTGGCGATGAAGACGTCGCACCTGGAAAGAGCTGTCTACTTCCAGGACTATGTAGTCATCGATCCTGGAAGTACGGATCTCAAGGAGAAGCAACTCCTTACGGAGGAAGAGTACCGCCAAGCACGGGCAAAGTGGGGCGATGCCTTCGATGCGGACATGGGCGCTGAGGCGATCAAGAAGCTCCTGCAGCGGTTGGACCTGCCTGCCCTTTCCGAGCAGCTCAGGGGAGAACTCCGGGAGACCAGGAGCAAGCAGAAGCGAAAGGACTTGATCAAGCGACTGAAGACGGTTGAGGCACTGAGAGACTCGGGGAACCGATGTGAATGGATGATCCTCGATGTGATCCCGGTCATCCCTCCGGACCTAAGGCCACTTGTCCTGCTGGAGAGCGGCAACTTCGCGACCTCTGACCTGAACGATCTCTACCGGCGATTGATCAATCGGAACAACCGGCTAAAGAAGCTGCTGGATCTCAATGCTCCGGAAGTGATCATTCGAAACGAAAAGCGCATGCTCCAGCAGTCTGTCGACGCGTTGTTCGACAACGGTCGATGCCGACGGCCGGTACTGGGCTCATCGAATCGCCCACTGAAGTCGCTTACGGACATGATCAAAGGGAAGCAGGGGCGGTTTCGCGAGAACCTTCTGGGCAAGAGGGTGGATTACTCGGCGCGCTCCGTCATCGTTGTCGGCCCAGAGCTGAAGCTCCATCAGTGTGGTCTCCCAAAGAAAATTGCGCTGGAACTCTACCAACCATTCATCATCAGGCGTCTCAAGGAACTTGGCCTTGCGGATACGATCAAGAGTGCCAAGAAGATGTTGGAGCGCAGAGATGAGGAGGTCTGGGACATCCTGGAGGAGGTGATCCGCAGCCATCCGGTGCTCCTGAATCGGGCCCCGACGCTCCACCGGATGGGGATTCAGGCCTTCGAGCCTGTGCTGATCGAAGGTAATGCGATCAAGATTCATCCCCTGGTCTGTGCGGGCTTCAACGCGGACTTCGATGGGGATCAGATGGCGGTACACCTGCCTCTGTCCTTCGAGGCACAACTTGAAGCCCACACGCTGATGATGTCGACACACAACATTTTCTCGCCTGCCCACGGCAACCCGATCATCGCGCCGACTCAGGACATCGTACTCGGAGTACATTACATCACGGTCGAGGTTCCTGGGGCGAAGGGAGAAGGCAAGGGCTTCCTTGACACGCACGAAGTGTTCATGGCTCAAGCGCAGGGCAAAGTCGAAACGCACGCGAAGATCAAGGTGCGTCTGCATGCGGGAAGGCTTGTCGTCGAGAGGGGCAAGCGATATAAGGTCACTGAGAAGGCTGTAGAGACGACTGTTGGCCGCGTCGTTTTCAACGACATCATCGATGCGCCAGCGCCCTTCTTCAACATGGAATTGGGCAAGAAAGAGATTCAGGAAGTCATCAACGAATGCCACCGTGCTCTCGGACGCGATCGGACAATTCAGCTGCTTGACGAGCTGAAGTCATTAGGCTTCCGTCACGCCACCCGGGCCGGGTTGTCCTTCTCGAAGAATGACATGAGGATGCCCCAACGGAAGGACGAGATCATCGAGGCTACGGAGAAGGAAGTCGATAAGATCGAATCGCACTACCGGAAGGGGATCATCACAGACAGCGAGCGACGCAATCAGGTCATCGATCGATGGACGCACGCTCGCGAGCTGATCGGCATCGAAATGATGGAGGAACTGAAGAGCGACACGCGGGCCGGGAAGCCCTATCTGAACCCGATTTTTCTGATGGCGACTTCGGGAGCCAGAGGGAGCGTGGAACAGATCCGTCAGCTTGCTGGAATGCGTGGCCTTATGGCGAAGCCTTCGGGTGAGATCATCGAAACGCCCATCAAAGCCAACTTCCGTGAGGGTCTCAAGGTTCTAGAATACTTTTCCTCGACCCACGGAGCGCGGAAGGGCCTAGCAGACACTGCGCTCAAGACGGCAGACTCGGGGTATTTGACTCGAAAGCTCGCCGATGTCGCGCAGAATGTTGTCGTTACGCTAGAGGATTGCGGAACCCTGAACGGGATTACGAAAGGAACGGTGTACAAGGGGGACAAGGTCGACGTGTCCCTTGCGCAGAACATCAACGGGCGTGTCGCACGGGACACGATTGTCGATATCGTCGCCGATGAGGTGATCGTCCGCGAGAACGAGTTGATAACCGAGGAGATCGCAAGGAGGATCGCAGATCTCGGGCACGAGAAGATCAGAGTCCGGTCCCCGCTGACGTGCGAGGCATCCGTCGGTGTATGCGCGAGATGCTACGGCATGGACCTCTCCGCAGGTCGTCTGGTGGAGCAGGGCCTGGCGGTCGGGATCATCGCCGCGCAGAGTATTGGAGAGCCTGGCACACAACTCACGATGCGCACCTTCCACATCGGGGGAACTGCGAGCCGCGCCGTAGAGGACAAGGAAATCCGCACGAAGCGACCAGGGTTCGTCAAGTTCTCGAACCTCAAGGTCGTGGAGGACCAGAACAAGGACCGGGTGGTTCTGAACCGGAACGGCGAGATCCTCATCGTCGACAAGAAGGGACGGGAACTCGAGAGGTACCTCATTCCCGCCGGAGCAAAGGTGCTTGTCGACGAGGGTGAGGAAATCAAGCCCAAGAAGGTCCTAGTAGAGTGGGATCCGCACAACATCCCGATTCTCGCCGAGCGGCCGGGATCCGTTCGCTTCGACGAGATTGTCGAAGGCGAGACGCTGAAGTACGAGAAGGACCCGGGGTCCGGCACGACACGCAAAGTCATCATCGCGCACAAGGGAGACTTGCACCCCCAGATTATCATCGAAGACGAGAATGGCGCACCTCTCGGGTGGTACCCGATTCCTGAAAAGGCGCACATCCTCGTCGAGGATGGCCAGCGTATCGTTGCTGGAAGTGTGCTAGCAAAGACTCCACGGGAAATCACTGGAACGCAGGACATCACCGGAGGTCTACCTCGGGTGACTGAGATCTTCGAGGCACGGAAGCCGAAGGATCCAGCGGTCATAAGCGAGATCGACGGCATCGTGGAGCTCGGAGAGAAGCGGCGCGGTAAGCGAACGATCCTGATCCGCAACGAGAGCGGGATCGAAACCGAACACCTTGTGCCTCACGGGAAGCACCTGCGTGTACACCGTGGAGACCGTGTCCGTGCGGGGGAGCCGCTCGTGGATGGCCCGCTGGTGCCTGGTGACATCCTCCGAATCAGTGGGGAAGAAGCGCTCCATCAGTACATGCTGCGGGAGATCCAGTCGGTCTATCGTTCGCAGAACGTCAGGATCGACGACAAGCACATTGAGATCATCCTTGCGCAGATGTTGCGCAAGGTGAAGGTCGAGAACGCGGGCGATACTGACCTGCTGCCAAGCGTGATCATCGACAAGTTTAGATTTCGAGAGATCAACGATGAAGTCATGAAGAAGCGTGGGAAGCCCGCCACTGCAAAGCCTGTGCTCCTGGGTATCACGAAGGCCTCGCTGCAGAGCGAATCGTTCATCTCGGCGGCGTCCTTTCAGGAGACCACCAAGGTCCTGACCGAGGCGGCCATTGCCGGCAAAGTGGATCGTCTGGTGGGGCTAAAGGAGAATGTGATCCTGGGCCACCTGGTCCCGGCTGGCACCGGGTTCTCGGCCTACTATCGTGCGCAGGTGAAGAAGAACGTCCCAGAGCCTGGCGCAGAGGTTCTCGCAGCGCCCACAGGGGACGAGGCAGCCTAGAGGAGCCTCAAATCGAGAGGTAGATACGGAATGCCAACGATAAACCAGCTCATCCGAAAGGGCCGGCAGAAGCAGAAATGGAAAAGCAAGTCTCCAGCGCTGTCGGCATCGCCGCAGCGAAGAGGCGTCTGCCTCCAGGTGAAGACCATGACTCCGAAGAAACCGAACTCTGCGTTGCGAAAGATCGCGCGCGTTCGGCTATCAGGAGGCAAGGAGATCACCGCCTACATTCCCGGAGAAGGCCATAACCTGCAGGAACACTCTATCGTCCTGGTCCGCGGGGGGAGGGTCCGGGACCTTCCCGGTGTGAGATACCACATCATCCGAGGGACGCTGGATGCTTCGGGAGTCGAGGATAGAAAACGGAGTCGATCGAAGTACGGCTGCAAGAAGCCCAAGTAAGTATGAGAGCAGCATTGCATGCCACGAAAGTACGTCTCTACTGAGCGCTTCCTGAAATCGGATCCAGTTTTTGGAAGCCGGCTCGTCTCCAAGTTCATCAACTGTGTCATGGAACGGGGCAAGAAGACCGTCGCGGAGCGCATCTTCTATGCCGCGTGCGACGAGATCAGTCGCAAGGTGAAGGACGTTTCACCCTTGGACGTTTTCACGCAGGCCGTCGAGAACGTCAAGCCGCTGATCGAAGTCCGGTCCAAGCGCGTTGGAGGTGCTACGTACCAGGTACCCATGGAGGTCCGGAGGAACCGGCAACAGTCGCTCGCGTTCCGCTGGCTGCTGCTGGCGGCTCGGAAGAAGAAGGGACGCCCGATGGCCGTGCGCTTGGCCGACGAGATCCTCGCTGCCTACAAGAGAGAAGGGGAAGCGATTACCACAAGAGAGAACGTCCACAAGATGGCCGAGGCCAACAAGGCCTTTGCTCATTTCGCCTGGTAGGTTGCTCTCTCGGGCATGAAGACCCCGCTCCTTAGGGAGCGGGGCTTGTGCTGTACGGACGGCTCCGATGGACATGATGCGAATCCGTAACCTCGGTATCATCGCCCACATCGACGCGGGTAAGACGACTGTTTCCGAGCGATTCCTGTTCTATAGCGGGAAGGAACACAGGATCGGAGAAGTGGACGAAGGCACGGCGACCATGGATTGGATGAAGGAAGAGCAGGAACGGGGAATCACGATCACCAGCGCCGCCACGTCTTTCCGATGGAGAGACTGCTTGATAAACCTCATCGACACGCCTGGTCACGTCGATTTCACGGCCGAAGTGGAGCGGTCGTTGAGGGTATTGGATGGCGCGATCGGAGTGTTCGACGGCGTCGAGGGGGTCGAGGCACAATCCGAGACGGTGTGGCGGCAAGCGGACAAGTACCGGATTCCGAGACTGGCCTTCATCAACAAGATGGACCGGATTGGTGCGGACTTCTGGCGGTCCGTTCGGTCGATCGAGCGAAAGCTGCATCCGGGCGCGTTGGTCCTGCAGATTCCGGCTGGTCAGGAGAAGGAGTTCGTCGGCGCGATCGACCTGATGTTGATGAAGTTGATCCGTCACGACGGAGCCTCGTTGGGATCGCAGTACACGTTCGAGGAGATTCCAGCTTCGGAGACGTCGAGAGCTGTCGAAGCACGCGCTAGGCTCGTAGAAAGGATCGCGGAGACCTCGGAGGAGTTGATGGGACTCTGGCTTGAGGACCCTGCGCTGATCGATGAGGGTCGACTCCGTTCCGCACTCAGGTCCGCGGTCCTGGCAGGGAGATTCGTGCCGGTGCTCCTGGGAGCTGCGCTTCGAAACAAGGGAATCCAGAGACTCCTGGACGCCGTCTGTGACTACCTGCCATCTCCGAGGGACGTACCAGTGGCCAAAGGAGTCGATGCCAAGGGCGGGAAGCAGGTAGAGATCGCATGCAACCCGGATGGCCCCGTAGTTGGGTTGGTATTCAAGACGGCTTCGGACGCGCATGGAGATCTGACGTACATTCGCATGTATTCGGGGCGACTTAGGTCCGGGGATGCCCTCTTCAACCCCCGCAGGAACAAGACCGAGCGTGTGGGTGATCTCTATCGCATGCACGCGAATGAACGAGAGGCGCTGTCGGAGGGAAAAGCGGGGGACATCGTCGCGATTGTCGGGCTCAAGCACGCGGTCACGGGAGACACACTGTGCAGAAAGGGAGACGCCGTCCTCCTGGAAGGAATGGAATTCCCGAACACCGTCTTATCGGTAGCCATTGAGCCTAAGGCGTCGGGCGATCGCGATCGACTGGTCGAGATTCTGGGTCGGTTGGAGAAGGAAGACCCCACCTTTAGGGTGCATCTCAACCAGGAAACCGGGGAGCTCGTGATGTCCGGGATGGGAGAGCTGCATCTGGAGGTGGTGCGAAACAGACTGAGAGACGAGTTCAAGCTCTTCGTGAACGTAGGAGCGCCACGGGTGTCGTATCGACAGGCCGTCGCCTCGATGGCGGTCGGGGTTGGCCGGTTCGAGCAGAAGATGGAGAAGCGTGGCTTGTTTGCCGAGGTGCGGTTGCGGGTGGAGCAGGCACCAGAACAAGCTGGTGTCGAGGTCCGGTACGATGCGAGCCCCCAGGAGATTCCGCGAGCGTTCGAGCAAGCGGTGCGTGAGGGTGTACGGGGGGCTGCCGAAGGGGGCGCCGATCTGGGGTTCCCCATCATCCAAAGTAGGGTGATTGTCGAGGGTGGGAAGTTCCATCCGACGGAGTCAAACGAGGTGGCGTTTCAGGCAGCTGCGCAGATGGCCTTCAGTGAGGCTGTTGCGACGGGAGGACTGGTGATCCTGGAGCCGCTCATGGCTCTCGAGGTTCGGGTTCCGGTCGCCTATGTCGGAGAGGTAATCGGCGACCTCAACGTCCGGCGGGCCCGCATCGACGAGACCGACATGGAGTCCCAGGGAGCGACAGTCATCCGTGGGAGCGTCCCGTTGGCCGAGATGATGGGGTACTCAACCCGCCTCAGGTCGCTGACGCAGGGTCGCGGCGGCTTCTCCATGGAGCCACGGAACTACCAAGCAGTACCGCCGGAAGTGCAGGACAGGCTTTCATTTGCATAGGATTGAAGATGCCGGAGCCTGTTCGTTGACATGATGGCGGATGTCTGATTAAATGGCGCGCTTTCCGGTTCAGCAGGCGGGTTTCCGCGAACCGTAACGTCCGCCGGGACGGGCGGTTCGACCGTGGAGTTTGTACGGCGGTTCATCGACGTCGTGGGATTTGCACGGGTTCCTTACCATTGGCATAGCTGGGTCGTATAGGAGTCTCTTCAGTGATCAAAATCAGGATGGAGGCCTACGATCACGAAGCCTTGGATCGGTCAGCGGTGGACATCGTCGAGACCGCGAAACGTACCGGTGCCAAGGTAGCCGGCCCTGTGCCACTTCCGACCCGACGAGAAAGATATACCGTGTTGCGGTCGCCTCACATAGACAAGAAATCGCGAGAACAGTTCGAGATCGCCACTCACAAGCGAATCCTCTATATCACGGAACCCACCCCGAAGTTCATCGACGCAATCAACCGGTTGAACATTCCGGCGGGCGTCTATATTCGGATCAAGGCATAGAGCGAGATCGGGACGGTTGCCCATGAAGAGCATTCTGGGTCGGAAGCAGGGGACAACGCAACTCTTCAACGAGAAAGGTGAGTTGTGTCATGTGACGGTAATCAGCGCCGGGCCCTGCTATGTCACGCAGGTCAAGACGCGTGAACGTGACGGAAGAGCCACTCTCCAACTGGGGTTTGCGGAAAGAAAGAAGGGGACGAACAAAGCTCACAAGGGGCATTTCAAGAAGGCTGGTACCCCCGACCTGCGGTTTCTGAGAGAGTTCGCAGTCAACGATGGAGAGGCCAGGAAACCCGGTGACGTAGTCAAAGTCGACGTCTTGAACGGCGTTGGTCTGGTCGATGTGACCGGGACGACCAAAGGACGCGGGTTCGCAGGATGCGTGCGCCGTCACGGATTCAATCGAGGGCCCGTGACCCATGGCTCCAAGAACATCAGGGAGCCGGGATCGGCGGGACAGAAGACGTTTCCAGCTCGCGTCTTTCCGGGCAAGCGGATGCCGGGTCAGCTGGGTAACCAACAACGCACGATCCGGAGCATCTCGGTCTTTCGAGTCGATCCGGAACGCGACCTGCTCCTCCTTCGCGGGGCGGTGCCCGGACCGATCGGTGGCCTCCTCGTGATACGGCAGGCGATCAAGGAACTGAACAAGTAGTGCGCGTCACGACGAGTCGAGGGTATTGAGGAATGGCCCACGTCGAGATCCCTGTTCTCAATGCGACCGCTGGCTCGGTCGCCAAGTACTCCGTCTCCACTGAGTCCCTGGGTGAGAGCACGCGTCGGCGTCTCCTTCACCGGGCCACGGTCATGTACGAGGCTCGAGCTCGTCAGGGAACTGTGAAGGCGAAGGCGCGCGGAGACGTGGCGGGAAGCAGGAAAAAACTGTGGCCCCAGAAGCACACGGGCCGGGCTCGGATGGGTGACCGCCGGCCTCCTCACTGGAAGGGGGGAGGGGTCGCCTTTGGCCCGAAGCCCCGAGACTTCGGGTATTCCCTGCCCCGGCGAGCCCGGCAGGAGGCACTTCGGTCCGCTCTGCTCTCGAAGTTCCGGGATGAGCAGGTCTTCCTCATCGATGAACTCCATTTCGACAAGCCCTCCACGAAAGCCGTGGCCGGCTATCTTAAGTCTCTGGGAATCAACGGAACCTGTCTGTTGGTTCCCAAGGAGCATTCCGAGGCTCTCCATCTTTCCGTTCGAAACCTCCACGGATGCCGTATGGCGCCGTACAAGGACCTGAACGCTTACAAGGTTCTTCGACACAGGAACCTTCTCTTGTCAGAAGCCGCTCTGAAGTCGCTCCTGGAGTCGATGGCCCATGCTTGATGCCTATCGGGTTATCGTGCGCCCGCTCGTGACGGAAAAGTCCATGCGTGGTGTCGAGCGCCGAAACACGTACTGTTTCGAGGTAGATCGGCGCGCCACGCGCGTCGACATCCGTAAGGCGGTTGAAATGGTCTTCCGGGTCCACGTGACAGGGGTTCGCACGATGAACATAAGGGGCAAGGCCCGGGGCCGGTTCGGCGCGTACCGTGGTCGGTCACCTGATTGGAAGAAAGCCATGGTCACCCTCCGAGGAGGGGATCGAATCGAGGTCATCTAGGTGGGCATCAGAGTCTACAAGCCGACGTCTCCGGGGAGACGCTTCGGAACAGTCTCGGACTTCGGGGATGTGACCAAGACATCCCCTGAGCGCACTCTACTCGAGCCGGCACGTCGCACAGGCGGCCGGAGTAGCACTGGGCGCCTGACGCAACGTCGCATGGGGGGTGGTGCGCAGCGGCACTACCGCAGAATCGACTTTCGCAGGGACAAGGATGGCATTCCGGCCCATGTTGCGGGCATAGAGTACGATCCGAACCGGTCTTCCCGGATCGCCCTGCTGCACTACCGAGATGGCGAGAAGCGCTACATCCTTGCTCCGCTTGGAATGCAGCCCGGCCAGATCGTACTTTCCGGTGAACGTGAAAAGGACAATGTAGAAGCCAAAGACGGCAACTGCATGCGGCTGGGGGAGATCCCCTTGGGGCTGAAGATCCACAACATCGAGCTTACTCCCGGCAAGGGGGGACAGATCGTGCGTTCGGCCGGCAGCTTCGCCGAACTGACTGCACGCGAGGGCGAGTATGCTCTCGTCACCTTGCCGTCCGGAGAGATCCGCAAGATCCACGTGAGCTGCCGCGCGACCTTGGGCCAGTTGTCGAACGTCGAGCACAACCTCGTCTCCATCGGCAAGGCTGGCCGTAGCCGGTGGTTGGGCTGGCGTCCCTTCGTGCGTGGAGTTGCCATGAACCCGGTAGCTCATCCGATGGGCGGAGGAGAAGGACGCTCCCACGGCGGGCGCCACCCCTGTTCTCCCACAGGCAAGCTGGCCAAGGGCGGCAAGACCAGGCGACCCAAGGCGAGAAGTTCGCCTTTCATCCTTCGGCGTCGCAAGGGGGTGAGATACCAGTGAGTCGCTCGCTCAAGAAGGGCCCATATGTAGACAAGAAACTCCTGGCAAAGGTCCAGCTGCAAAGAGGCAAGGTGAGCAAGGAGCCGATTCGGACCTGGGCTCGCGCCTGTACTGTGGTCCCGGACTTCGTGAGCCAGACGTTCCTTGTGCACAACGGCAAGAACTTTGCCAAAGTGTTCGTCACGGAGGACATGGTAGGTCACAAGCTCGGCGAATTCGCACCGACCAGGACTTTCCGGGGGCATAGCAGTAAGAAGGACAAGGCTCCGGTGGCCGCCGCTCCTGTCGCCAAAGCTCCGGGCAAGCAATAGGGAGCACGCGAGAAATGGCCACCGCTGCGAAGTTCGTTGCGCGGCACCGCCGTGCGAAGGTATCGGCCCAAAAGGCCCGCTTGGTCATCGACATGCTCCGTGGCAAGGCCGTCAACGAGGTTCTGGAAGTCCTTGAGTACTGCCCGAGGAAAGCAGCTGGGATGATCAGGAAGGTCGTGCGGTCGGCAATCGCCAACGCCGAGGAAAGCACGGACGCCAACGTGGACGTCAATCGTCTCTTCGTTTCTGCCGCGTACGTTGATGTCGGCCCACCGTATCCAGGAAAGTACCGTCAAACGCCGGGATACCGGGGGCGACCGTATCTGGTCAAGCCACCGACGAGCCATATCACGGTTGTGCTCCAGGAGATGTCTGAAGAAGGATTGAAGGCGAAGAAGGGGAGCGCCAGGCGGAAAGAGCAGGCGAAGGGGTCGTCGAAACGAAGTTCGGTTCCAAGCGGGGACACCGACCAACCGCCTGAGAAGAAGATCTAGAAAGCAGTTACGATCCATGGGCCAGAAGGTCAGACCGACGGGATTTCGGGTGGGAGTGTATGAGCCTTGGCGATCCCGTTGGTACGCGCCGAAGAAGGAGTTCAGCAGGAATCTCCTGCAGGACCTCCATATCCGTCGGCACATCAAGAACAACTACCACTTCGCCGGAATCCCGCGCATTGACATCGAACGGCAGCCCGAGGTCGTCAAGATCACGGTTCACACGGCCCGACCTGGCATCCTCATTGGGAAGAAGGGAGCCAAGGTAGAGAAGCTGCGCGAGGAGCTGGAGACGATCTGCAAGTCCAAAGTCGATCTCGACATCTTCGAGATCACAAAGCCGGAACTCTCGGCCCAACTGGTCGCGGAGAACATAGCCGAGCAGCTGGAGAAGCGGGCGTCGTTTCGTAGGACAGTCAAGAAAGCGCTTTCGACCACGATGCAGATGGGCGCTTTTGGCTGCAAGGTACGCGTCTCCGGCCGCCTGGGCGGAGCAGAGATGGCGCGCACGCAGAAGCAAGGTGAGGGGAGTGTCCCACTAGCCACGTTGCGTGCAAATATCGACTACGGGTTCGCTGAATCTAAGACGAGTTACGGAACAATTGGCGTGAAATGCTGGATCCACGTTGGCGAATACCCGAGGAAGAAGGCGGGAGAGCACTAGAACATGGCAATGATGCCCAAGCGGGTGAAATACCGCAAGGCCCAGCGCGGCGTCATCCGGGGTCTCGCCTCGCGCGGAACGACCGTCAAGTTCGGTGAGTATGGGTTGATGGCCTTGGAGCCGGGATGGATTGGTGCTCGGCAGATCGAAGCCGGACGAGTGGCGGCGACACACTTTCTCGGCAACGAAGGCAAGGTCTACATACGAATCTTCCCTCACAAGCCGATCTCTGCCAAACCGGCTGAGACACGGATGGGAACGGGCAAGGGCGAGCCGGAGTACTATGCGGCTGTGATCAGGGCGGGAATGGTGCTGTTCGAGATTGGGGGTATTCCAGAGGATACTGCCCGGCAGGCATTGAACCGAATATCGCACAAATTGCCGCTGGCCACGAAACTCGTGCGGCGGAGGCACGAGCTATGAAGGCCAAGGACTGGCGCCAGAAGACGGTGGACGAGCTCGTTGCTGACGAAAGGGAATTGCGGAAGGAACTATTCAATCTGCGATTCCAATCGGCGACAGAAAACCTGGAGAACCCGCGACGAATTCGCGAGATCCGGCGTGATATTGCCCGGATCCTTACCATCTTGGGGCAGAGGAAGCAGGGAGCGTAATGGAGGCAACGGGACGGCAGGGGAGAGTTCAACGACGGACAGAAGTCGGGGTTGTGACCAGCGACTCCATGGAAAAGACGATTTCCGTAGCAGCAGACCGCTTGGTCAGACATCCGAAATACGGGAAATACCTGCGTCGCACGACGACGTACAAGGCACATGACGAGAGGGGAGAGGCGAGAATGGGCGATCGGGTCGAGATCGTCATGACGCGCCCCCTTAGCAAGACGAAGCGCTGGAGACTGGTCCGGGTGGTTGAGAAGGCCCGTGGAGAGCAGATCGAAACGGGTTTGCGCGAGGAACCATGATTCAGCAGCAAACCCGGCTTGACGTGGCCGACAACACCGGCGCGAAGATTCTGATGTGCATCAAGGTGCTTGGAGGAACGAAGCGCCGATACGCTACGATCGGCGACATCATCGTGGGCACTGTAAAGAAGGCGAATCCGCAGGGAGATGTCAAAAAGGGGGAAGTCGTAAAGGGTGTGATCGTTCGGACCCGTCGCAGCCTTCGCCGTGAGGATGGGTCGTATGTGCGGTTCGATCGCAATGCCGTGGTCATACTCGATCCGGACAACAATCCGAAAGGGACCAGGATCTTTGGAGCCGTAGCGCGTGAGCTGCGCCAGAAGAACTTCATGAAGATCATCTCTCTTGCGTCCGAAGTGGTCTGAGCTATGCAGATACGGACTGGCGATCGAGTGACAGTACTCTCTGGCGACGATCGAGCGAAGCGCGGCAACGTGCTTCGATGCCTGCCTAAGTCACGACAGGTGGTTGTCGAAGGGGTCAACGTGATCTTCCGTCACGTAAGGCGAAGTCAGAAGTATCCGCGGGGTGGACGAATCCAGAAGGAAGCGCCGGTATCGATATCCAGAGTTGCGTTGATCTGCCCGAAGTGCGATAAAGCACGTCGTGTCGCAACGAAGTTGGGCGACGGTGGAAAGCGATCGCGCATCTGCATCAAGTGTGGTGCAGAGATTGTGATTCCTGGCAGAGGATGAGCAATGGCCCGACTCCTTGAGAAGTACCGGAGTTCGATCATCCGTGATATTGCGAAGAAGTTGGGGCGGGATAACCCAATGGACCTGCCCCGGCTGCAGAAGATTGTCGTCAGCATGGGGGTAGGAAAGGCAACGGAGAACAAGAAACGCCTCGACCTCGCGGCCGCGGAGCTGGCCCAGATCACCGGTCAGAAGGCAATGATTACGAGGGCCCGGAAATCAGTATCTGCCTTCAAAGTGCGACAAGGAAATGCGATCGGCTGTAAGGTGACTCTGCGCGGACAGAGGATGTACGAGTTCCTGGATCGGCTGGTTAGCATCGCCATACCTCGGATCAGGGACTTCCGGGGACTGCCTCGCAAGTCATTTGATGGTCGAGGTAACTATACGCTCGGATTGTCGGAGCAGACGGTTTTCCCGGAGATCAACCTGGACAAAGTGGAGTTCGTTCAGGGAATGGATATCACTTTGGTGACGTCCGCACGGAGCGATTCCGAGGCGTTCGAACTGCTTCGCGCATTCGGAATGCCCTTCCGTAATTGAAGGGCCGAGGAGAGAAGATTTGCCTAGGAAATGCCTAATCGAAAAGGCCAAGCGGAAGCCGAAGTTCGCAGTTCGACGACGGAACCGGTGTCAGATCTGTGGTCGGCCGCGCGCCTTCTACCGGAAGTTCGGTATCTGTAGGTGCTGCTTTCGGCTTCTCGCATCGAGAGGTGAGATCCCGGGCGTTCGAAAGGCGTCCTGGTAGGGAGGCGAGGTGATCATGAGCGTTACAGATCCAGTAGCCGACGCGCTGACGCAGATTCGCAATGCGCTGAGAATAGGCAGAGACAAGGTTGACGTACGAGCGTCCAAGCTCATCAGCGGTATGATGAACATCCTCAAGAAGGAGGGATTCATACAGGACGCGCGGCAGATGGAGGAGGGGTCGCGTGGGTATGTGCGGATCTACCTGAAGTACGGGCCTGACGGGGAGAAGCTGATTCGCAGGATCCGGCGCGTCAGCACGCCTGGAAGGCGGATCTATCGAAAGTCGTCAAGCCTAGGCAGGACGCTGCGAGGTCAGGGTGTGACGGTGCTGTCTACGAATCGAGGAGTGCTCTCGGATCGTGACTGCCGAGAGCGGGGGGTTGGTGGGGAAGTCCTGTGTGAGGTCTGGTGATCTGTGAGGTATCGATGTCGCGCATAGGCAAGAAGCCGATCGAAGTCCCCGAGGGGGTGAAGGCGGAGATCCGTGGGAACGAAATAGAGATTCGTGGACCCAAGGGCACGCTGAGCTGGGCTGTTCATCCACGGGTAACTGTCGGTGTGGAGAAGGGCCGAGTCCTGGTTTCGCGAAAGGGCGAGGAGAAGCTTGATCGAGCCCTCCACGGGACGACGAGGGCCGTCCTGGCGACCTTCGTACAAGGGGTATCCAAGGGCTACGAGAAGCGATTGGAGATCGTCGGTGTCGGCTACCAAGCGAAAGTACAGGGAAGAACGCTTTCGCTCAACGTCGGTTTCTCGCATCTCGTGGAACTTCCAATACCAGAGAAAGTAACAGTGACTTGCCCGGATCCGACGCACATCATCCTGCAATCCTGCGACAAGCAGGGGCTTGGCCATTTCGCCGCTGTCATCCGAGGAATCAAGCCTCCCGAGCCGTACAAGGGCAAAGGCATTCGCTATTTTGGGGAACTGGTCAAGAGAAAGGCCGGAAAGTCGTTCGTCAGCGGTGGTGCTGGGGGCGGCTAGACAGAGAAAACAGCATGGACCGATGCACTGCCAAGTCGCTCGCAAAACAACGAAGGATACTGAGGGTGCGCAGGCGTATGAATGGGACTCCCGAGCGGCCCCGCCTAGTGGTCTACAAGAGCCTCAGACAGATCGGCTGCCAGATCATTGATGACACCTTAGGGCGGACGCTCGCGGCCGTTTCATCGCTGGCGCTGGTCAGAAAAAGCGAACTGAAGAGCGGTGGAAACAAGGTAGCCGCGAGCCAGGTCGGAAAGGAAATAGCCGCGCTCGCGCTGGGGAAGGGCATCAAGCGCGTCGTGTTCGATCGTAGATCGTACCGATTCCACGGTCGCGTGAGATCCTTGGCCGATGAAGCGCGCAAGGCAGGATTGGAGTTCTAAGCACCGTTGCACCAGTAACGCATTCCGGCGCAGCAGGAGTGATTTAGGAATGTCTTGGAGGTGTTAAACCATGGCAAACCAGAGAGGTGGGGGGGGAGGTCAGCGTCGAGAGCGGGATTTCCCGGAGGAGAAGAAGGAGTACGAGGATCGCGTCCTTAGTATCAATCGCTGCGCGAAGGTCGTGAAGGGTGGCCGTCGGTTCTCCTTCAGTGCCTTGGTGGTGATCGGGAATCGTCGAGGCCGGGTCGGCGTGGGCTTTGGCAAGGCGAACGAAGTTCCCATGGCGGTCGACAAGGGCATCAAGGACGCTCAGAAGAACCTGGTCGACGTCCCCGTTATCGGATCAACGATTCCGCACGAAAGTTGGGGTGAATTTGGCGCGTCGAGGGTTTTGATGCTGCCGGCCTCCCCCGGAACGGGTGTGATCGCAGGCGCAGTTGTTAGGGCAGTGACCGAACTGGCAGGGGTCCGAGACATCCTGACGAAGTCCTTTGGGAGCAACAACCCTGTGAATCTGGTCAAGGCCGCTCTGGAAGGCCTCAAGGGCCTCCGGACCCATGACGACGTGAGGAAGCTTCGGGGTGTTGCCGGCTAGGCCTTGACCGGCGGAGATGCGAGATGAATCTCGAGGACGTGCGAAAGGGTGTGCTACGGCAGACCCGGAGAACACGGGTTGGTCGAGGTGTTGGATCTGGCCTCGGCAAGACCGCTGGCCGGGGCCACAAGGGATACTATTCTCGCTCAGGCTCCGGAGGTCGGTTGAGCTACGAGGGTGGGCAGATGCCTCTTTTCCGGCGTCTGCCGAAAAAGGGCTTTAACAACCAGCGCTTTCGGACGGAGCGGAAGATTCTAAACCTTCGTGATCTGAATGGATTCCCGGAGGGAAGCACGGTCGACCTCCAGGTCGTCGTGCGCGCCGGACTGACTTCCCCCCGGACGCAGGAGCTGAGGATCCTCGGAAAGGGGAGCCTCGAAAGTCGACTTCTCGTTCGGGCCCGCCACTTCAGCAAGGCAGCGCGCGCCGCCATAGAGAAGGCCGGCGGCCAAGCGGAGACCCTCTGATGCTGGAAGCATTGGGTAACGTCTTCCGAGTCCCGGAGCTGAAGAAGAAGATCATCGTTACCGTAGTGCTGCTGCTGATCTACCGGTTGGGGTACCACATCCCGGTGCCAGGCGTCAACTACGAGGTGGTGAGGCATGCCGGCCGTAGCGTGTACGGAGCATTGGGAGACCTCGTTGGCGTCTTCAATACGATTTCCGGAGGGAACTGGTCGGAATGCGCTCTCTTCTCCCTCGGAATCATGCCGTACATCTCGGCCTCCATCATATTCAGTCTCCTGGTGAAGGTGGTGCCGGCACTCGAGAAACTGAGCAAGGAAGGCGCGACCGGGACCCGGAAGATCAACCAATACACCCGATACCTAACGGTTCCCATCTGCATGGTGCAGTCCTTCTTCGTCATCCGGGGTGTCATGGCCGCGCAATACGACGGCCAGTATGTGGTGGACCCGGAACTGTACAATACGTTCTGGTTCCAGTTCGTCGCAATGACCGCCCTTACGGGAGGGGCGATCTTCCTGATGTGGCTTGGCGAGCAGATTACCGAGTACGGGATCGGAAATGGTGTCTCACTTCTCATCATGAGCGGCATTGTTGCTCGGATCCCGGAAGACATCATTGCGTTCATCATGAACCTCGGCAATGAATCCGAGCGCCTGTCGAATGCCTTTGTGCTCGTGGCCCTTTTCGTCGGGGTCGTGATCGGAGTGGTGTACATCACCAAGGGCCAGAGGCGCATCCCCATCCAGCAGCAGAAGCTGACGCGGGGAACCCGTGTCTATGGGGGATCGCGCCACTACCTGCCTTTCCGAGTGAATGCGTCAGGCGTCATGCCCATCATCTTCGCGCAGGCTCTTCTCGTGTTTCCCCCCCTCCTGTTCGAGTGGATCGGCAAGCTAACGCCTCAAGGGGGCGTGGTCAACAGGATCTTCACGGAGCTGGGGAGTGCGTTCTCTGCAAGTAGCCTGGGGTTCGCGTATCTACTGTTCTATGTCGGCATGATCTACTTCTTCTCTTTCTTCTGGACTGCCCTCATGTTCCAGCCGACCGAGATTGCGAACAACATGAAGGAATATGGATCATTCATTCCGGGCATCAGGCCGGGGACCAAGACCGCACAGTATCTTGAGAAGGTCACGGTTCGAGTGACCCTTATTGGCTCAAGTTTTCTTGCGATGATCGCGCTTTTTCCGCAGATCGTGGCCAGCGCGATGATCGAGACGCAGTCGCACTTCATTCTATTCCTCGGTGGCACGACGATCCTCATTGTGGTCGGAGTGGCTCTGGACCTGGTCGACAAGGTGAACTCTTACCTACTGATGCGAGACTATGAGGGGTTCATCCGCAAAGGCCGGGGGAGGAGCGTGCACTCTTGAGGCTGGCGTTTCTCGGGCCACCAGGCTCCGGAAAAGGGACCCAGGCACGGGAACTCAGCCGGAAACGTGGAGTCGCACATATCTCCACCGGCGACCTGCTGAGAGAGGAAATCAACACGGGCAGCGGACTCGGCCGACGAGCCAGAGAGTTCGTCGAGGCGGGGGTTCTGGTTCCGGATGAGATCGTCCTGCACATTCTGAGTGTTGGTCTCAAGAAAGCCGATTCTTCGGGCGGCTTCGTCCTGGACGGATTTCCAAGGACCGTTCCGCAGGCAAGAGCCCTGGATGACCTGCTGAGTGCCTCTCCTCTGGAGGTGGTGGTCTGCTTTCGGATCAGCGAGGAAGCCCTGCTGGAGCGCCTCGCCGGGCGGCGCACATGTTCGAATTGTGGGGCGAATTTCCACATGAGGTTCGCGCCGCCTAAGCGAGTTGCCACTTGTGATCAATGTGGTGGACGGCTGACACGTAGAGATGACGATCAGGAAGCGGCCATCCAGAGAAGACTCGAGGTCTATCGCGAAGCCGCGGAGCCGTTGACTGGGTACTATCGGGGGCGTGGCGTCCTTCGTGAAGTGAACGCCGCTGCGCCCCCCAGTGAAGTTGGGAAATCCGTGCTACGCGCGATCGGCGAGGCCGATCTGTCATGATGTTGACCGGCTTCGCGGCTGTCGTGCGAAGGACACCGATGATCCCCATCAAGTCCCGTCGAGAAATCGAGAAGATGCGCCGGGCGGGGGCCATCGTCGGTGATTTGCTAGAAGAGTTTCGAGGGTGGATCGCCCCTGGAGTCACGACGGAGGAGCTGGACCGTAAGGCCGAAGAGTTCATTCGCGGGAGGGGCGGACGGGCGAGCTTCAAGGGCTATCGGGGCTTTCCTGCGTCGATTTGCACCTCCCTGAACGAGGAGGTGGTTCATGGCATCCCCGACAAGCGCGTTGTCAGAACCGGTGACATCGTAAGTGTAGACGTGGGCGTGGAGTTCGACTACTATCACGGCGACTCAGCACGTACCTTCGCGGTTGGTGCCGTCTCCCCGAGAATCGAGGCCCTTCTCGCGGCAGGAGAGGGGTCCCTTCGTGACGCGCTGGCCATTGCGGGTCCGGGAGTCCGGCTCTGGGAGGTGTCCGCAGCGATCGAGAGCCACGTCTGTTCTCGAGGCTTTTCGATCGTCAAGCAATACGTCGGTCATGGAATCGGCCGGAATCTTCATGAGGAACCGCAGATACCCAACTACGTTGAGCGGTCGAACCAGAGGAGTAATACTCTTCTCAAGCCCGGCATGACGCTCGCGATCGAGCCGATGGTGAATGCCGGGGGCGAAGAGGTGCGCGTATTGGACAACGGATGGACTGTCGTGACAGTGGACCGATCGTGGTCTGTTCATTTCGAGCACACGATCCTGATCACTGAGACCGGCATCGAGATCCTGACAATGGCAGGCCTCTCTCGGAGCCAGGAGAGACGGTAGCTGGAACGATGGCGAAGGAAGAGCCTATTCGGGTTGAAGGGATCGTGAAGGAGGCCCTGCCGAATGCAATGTTTCGCATCGAATTGGAGAATGGACACCAAGTCCTTGCGCACGTGTCAGGAAAGATGAGGATGAATTGGATCCGAATCCTGCCGGGTGATCGCATCACTCTGGAAATGTCGCCGTACGACCTGACGCGGGGCCGAATCGTCTATCGAGAATAGCAAACCGCATAGTCAACCGGGGAAAGCGATGAAAATCAGGTCGTCAGTCCGACGGATCTGCGAGAACTGCAAGATCATCAGGCGGAGGGGAGTCGTACGCGTCATTTGTACCAATACCCGGCACAAGCAGCGACAGGGATAGAGGACCATGCCGAGAGTTCTTGGAGTTGATCTTCCGGCTCCGAAGCCGGCGTGGATTGCGCTGACGCACATCCACGGGATAGGACCGACTTTGGCGCGGAAGACCTTGGAGGCACTCGGAATCAACCCAGCCGTTCGGACGCGCGAGTTGACAGAAGACGAGGTCTCACGGATCGGCGCGTACATCGAAAAGAACCATGTCATCGAGGGTCAGCTGCGCAGACAGGTGGCGCAGAATATCCAGCGGCTCAAGGATATTGGCTGTTACCGGGGCATGAGGCATCGGAGAAGCCTGCCCGCGCGAGGCCAGCGAACACGCAGCAACGCGCGGACGCGAAAAGGTCCGAGGAAGACGGTCGCCGGAAAGAAGAGTGTCAAGGAGATGGGTCACTAGCACGCCAAGATGCCAAGTCGCTGCAGTGAATCGAGTAGAAGGACTAAGAGATGACAGAGCAGGAAAAGGGCGCTTCGGCTGAAGCCAGAGCGTCGGCAGCCCCCGTGACCGAGGCCGGCCCCAAGGGAGCCGCTGCTCCCGGTGAAGCAGTAAGCTCCAAGGCAGCAGTCAAGAAGAAGAAGCTTCGCCGAAGCGTCGCAAAGGCGGTTGCTCATATCAAGGCAACATTCAACAACACGATCATTACGATAGCAGACGTCTCCGGTGAGACGCTGTGCTGGGATTCGGCCGGGAGCATTGGCTACAAGGGTTCCAGGAAGAGTACTCCGTTCGCGGCCCAGAAAGCAGCGGAACGTGTTGCTGACAAGGCGAAGAAGTTCGGAGTGAAGGAGCTAGAGGTCAAGGTGATGGGCCCTGGAGCAGGGCGGGAATCTGCGATTCGAGCGCTTCAGGCATCCGGCCTGGAGGTAAGGGCGATCGAGGACGTGACTCCGCTGCCGCACAATGGCTGTCGCCCGCGCAAGCGTCGCAGAGTGTAATCAACGCGAGATCTGGAAATGGGAATGCATAGCGGTCCGGTGTGTCGGTTCTGCCGCCGGGAGGGCCTCAAGCTGTTCCTGAAGGGGACGCGTTGTGACTCTCCGAAATGTCCGATCACGCGAGGTCGGGACACGCCACCAGGAATGCACAGCTTCCGGCGTGGAAAGCTCTCCGAGTATGGAGTGCAGCTTCGCGAGAAGCAGAAGCTGAAGAGAATCTATGGGCTTCGAGAGCGTCAGTTCAAAGTCGTTTTCAGTCGGGCACAGAGACGCAAGGGCAACACGGGCGAGGCTGTCCTCATTGAGTTGGAGCGGCGGCTGGACAATGTGGTGTTGGCCTCGGGCTTCGCGGTATCTCGCAAGCAGTCGCGACAGATGATCACACATGGGATGATTCGCGTGAACGGAAGACGTGTGAACATCCCGTCGTTCCTGGTTCGGAGCGGTGACGTCATCACACCCTATGCTTCCGAGCGAGCAGAGAAGCTCGTCGCCGCTGGCCTCGAGCTCAGGAAAGGACGCGGAGTCCCGGCGTGGCTAGAGATCCAGGAAGTGCCTCCGCAGACCAAGGTCACTCAGTTGCCAACAAGAGGTGATGTCCCGATCGAGATCCAAGAACAGATGATCGTAGAACTTTGTTCCAAGTAGGCGCATGGAAAAGCGGCTGGTTCCAGGAGACAAAGCATGCGGATTCGTTGGCGGAACCTAGAGCTTCCCACTCGGGTGATTCGGGATCCGGAGGTCAGCCATGAGAAATACGGTCGTTTCCTCATCGAGCCATTCGAGCGGGGATTCGGACACACAGTAGGCAACAGCCTGCGACGCGTTCTCCTTTCGTCATTGGAAGGCACTGCGGTGGTGTGGTTGAAGATCAAAGGAGTTGCACACGAGTTCTCGACGATCCCGGGTGTCTACGAGGATGTGACGGATATCGTCTTGAACGTCAAGAATCTCCTCGTGCGACTGCCGGGGGATGAGCCCCAGCGACTCCGCATGAAGGCCTCGAAGAAGGGAGAGATCAAGGCGGGCGACGTCGAGGTATCCGCTGGAGTCGAGATCGTGAACCCTGATCTCAAGCTCCTCACCATCTCCGAGGACAAGGCGGACGTGGACCTCGAGATGGAGGTCCGCAAGGGGAGGGGGTACGTAACCGCCGAGGAGAATGACCGCGAAGACAAGGAACTAGGTGTCATTCCGGTCGATTCGATCTTCTCCCCCGTCCGGCGGGTGAACTACCGCGTGGAGAGCACCCGCGTTGGCAAACTGACCAACTACGACAGGTTGATCATGGAGATCTGGACGGACGGGACCATCACCCCGGAAATTGGTCTGGTCGAGGCTTCGAAGATACTCCGGAAGCACCTGAACCCGTTCATCCACTATTTCGATCTGGGGCGTGAGCTGCCTCCCACGCAAGCCAAGGTGGAGGCCGCCGCACCGACGGTCGACCCGGAGCTTCTGGAGAAGCTGCAGAGACCGATCTCGACGCTGGATCTCTCCGTACGCGCCTCGAACTGTATCGAGTCGGAGAACATGCAGACGATCGGGGATCTGGTCTTACGAAGCGAAGAAGAGCTCCTGGCAATAAAGAACTTCGGCAAGACCACACTCAAGGAAATCTCGAAGAAGCTGGAGGAACTGGGGCTCTCGCTCGGAATGGATGTCCCCTTCCTCAAGAAGGGGGTCTGATCCCATGCGGCATCGGGTGTTCGGCAGGGTTCTAGGCCGGTCGAGCCCCCATCGGAGGGCACTCCGGCGGAACTTGGTGGGCTCGCTCTTTGTCCATGGCCGGGTTCGAACCACGGTGGCCAAGGCCAAGGAGTGCCGACCCTTCGCCGAGAAGATGATCACACTGGCGAAGGTCAAGAACCTCCATAACATTAGGCGTGCTCTGCAGAAGCTGGGTAATCAGGCCGTGGTTCGGAAGCTCTTCGACGAAGTGGCCCCGCGTTTCGAGGGCCGCCCCGGGGGCTACACGCGTATCCTGCGTTGGCCCAAGCGTCGCGTCGGGGATCAGGCGGAGCAGGCGTTGCTCGAGCTGGTCGTGCGCGCGGAGCCGGCGCCGGCCCAGCCCCCTGAAAAGGGAGAGAAGAAGGGGCGGAGCGCGCCGAAGAAACCCGCCGAGCCGAAGAAGTCAGCCGAGGCCAAGAAGTCGAGGGAGACCAGGAAGAAGACTCCGAGGGCGAAGACCGGGGGGGCCTGATCCGCCCTGGTCAGGACGAGAGAGCCGATCGATGGAGAAGGCACTTCTGTGCGCGTGGATGATCCTGGGAGCGATGCAGGAGGCCACGAAGCCTGCCTCCACGGGCTGGAGCCCGAGGAACTGGATAGGCTTCTTCCTCTACATCGTCGTCTTTCTCATGCTCGTCGCGTTCATCTTCTATGTTGGGCGTGACGAGGACCCCGAAGAAGGGCTCACCGAGAAGCCCAGCTGATCAGGGGGTCGGGGGAACCGTGGCGGCCCAGGGCGAAGGAGGCCGAGGGCGACCTCCCAGGACGGCTTCGACACGGTCCTGACCGACGATCTCCTCCAGCTCGCGGCGTAGGGTCGAGGAATAGCGCACGCGGCAATGAGGACCGGCCTTGATCGTCACCATCTGACCAGCGCTGGTCCGCACTTCGAAAAAGACGTCGGTGTCCCCTGAGTGCTGCCGGAGGATACGTTCCAGGGTCGCGAGGGCCTCGTCGGAGGGCTCGCTCGGTCGAAAGCGCAGGACGAGGGCGGTGATCGAGGGCGCGGCACCCGGACCCTTCAGATAGGCAGGCAGCGGCCAGAGTTCGGAGATCTTCAGGTTGGGCTCGTCCCGGCGCGAATCGACCGTTCCCCGGGCAACTACGACGTTGTCCTCTACAAGGGACTCACGGCATCGATCGAGATCGGCCGGGAAGACGACCGCCGCCAAGCTCCCCGTGAGGTCCTCGAAGTGCAGGGTGGCCATCTTTTCGCCTTTCCGGGCGCCGGTTTTCACGACTCGGAAAGCGATGTCCCGGATGAGGCCGGCTACCCGGACGTCCCGTCTCTCGCCGGTCAGCTCCCGGACGGGGACGATCCCGGAAACCAGCTCCAACTCCTCCTTCCGGCGCAGCAGTGGATGACCGGAGAGATAGAACCCGAGCGTCTCTTTCTCGAACGAGAGGCGCACGTCCTCCGGCAGCTCTGGCCCGGCCGGACTCGCGACGCGGTGCGAGGGGGCCGACACCTCGTCATCGGGACCGAAAAGGCCGCCCTGGCCCCGTCGCCGATCCTGCTGTTCCCGAGCCCCGGCCTTCAAGGCGCTCTCGAGCTGGCTCAGTAGGTAGCCTCGCCGGCCCAGCGAGTCGAGCGCCCCCGACTTGATCAGGGCCTCGAAGACCGCTTTGTTGCAGAGATGCAGGTCCACAGAAGCGCAGAGGGAGATCAGATCCGTGAATCGGCCCGCACGACGCCGAGCCTCGAGCACGGAAGCGATCGCCCTTTCCCCCACACCCTTCACCGCCGAGAGCCCGAAGCGGATGCCCCGCTCGGAGACCGTAAAGTCCTGCTCGCTCTCGTGCACATCCGGCGGGAGGATGGTCAGCCCCATCCGGTCGCACTCCTGGATGTACTGGACCACCTTGTCCGTGTTCTCGGCGTCTTGCGTCAACAATGCGGCCATGAACTCGCGTGGATGGTTCGCCTTGAGCCAGGCCGACCGATAGGTCACGAGGGCATAGGCCGTCGAGTGCGATTTGTTGAAGCCGTATCCCGCGAAGAACATGATCTGCTCGAAAAGCTCGGCCGCCGTGCTCTGACCCATGCCCCGCTCCACTGCGCCCGAGATAAACTTGTTCCGGAATCTCTCGAGGATCTCGGGCTTCTTCTTGCCCATGGCCTTGCGCAATGAGTCGGCCTCGTTGAGCGAGAACCCGGCAATGCGGTTCGCAATCCGCATCACCTGTTCCTGGTAGAGGATCACTCCGAAGGTCTCGTTGAGCAGTGGCTCCAGGCTTGGATGGAGGTACGTGATCTTCTCCTTGCGCTGCTTGCGGCGGATGTAGCTGTCCACCATCCCCGCCCCGATCGGGCCGGGGCGGAACAACGCGAGCACAGCGATGACGTCCTCGAATCGGTCCGGCTTCATCCTGATGAGGATGTCCCGCATGCCGTCCGATTCGAGCTGGAAGATCCCTGGCGATTCACCGCGACCCAGGAGCTGGTAGGTCGCTCGATCGTCGAGGGGGATCCGCTCGAGGTCGAGGTGGAATCCGTGGTTCTCCCGGACGTAGCGCTTGGCCGTCTCCATCATCGTCAGGGTCTTTAGCCCCAGGAAGTCCATCTTGAGGAGGCCGATGTCCTCGAGGTTCTCCATGGGGAACTGCGTGGTCACGTCCTCTCCGCTCTTGAAGAGCGGGACGTACTCCTGCAGGGGGCGGTCCGAGATCACGATCCCGGCGGCGTGAATGGAAGCGTGCCGGGCCAGGCCCTCCAGGCGGAGCGAAACGTCGAAGAGCTGTCGGTAGGCCCCGCTCGAATCCGCAAGCCCGCGGAGCTCGACATCCGAAGCAACCGCGTCAGCCAAGCGAGTGCCCGGCGTTGGAGGCACCTTCTTGGCCAGCGCATCGACGTCCGGAAGCGGGATGCGGAGGACCCGCCCTACGTCGCGGAGCACGGCCCGGGCCATCATGCTGCCGAAGGTGATGATCTGCGAGACGTTTTCCGTCCCGTACTTCTCCCGGACGTATCGGATGACCTCCTCCCGCCCCTTCGTGCAGAAGTCGATGTCGATGTCGGGCAGCGTGATGCGCTCCGAGTTGAGAAACCTCTCGAAGAGCAGGTCGTAGCGCATGGGATCGACCTCGGTGATGCGCAGGGAATAGGCGACCAGGCTTCCCGCCGCCGAGCCACGACCGGGTCCGACCGGGATGCCGCGCTCTCGCGCGTAACGGATGAAGTCCCACACGATCAGGAAGTACGAGACGAAACCCATCCGCTCGATGACTTCCATCTCATACTCGAGCCGCTCCTTCACCTCCCGGGTCGGATCGCCATACCGGGCGGAACACCCGCTCGCGCACAACTCCCGGAAGAAGGAAACCGGATCCCGCCCGTCCTCCAGGCGGAACTGCGGGAGGTGGTGCCGCCCGAACTCCAGCTCGAGCTCGCACTGATCGGCGATACGGAGCGTGTTGGTCAGCGCCTCGGGGTAGCCCGCGAAGATCTCCGCCATCTCCGCCGGTGACTTGAAATAGAAGTCATCCGACTTCATCCGCATGCGCGTGGGATCGTCGAGGCTCTTCCCGGTGTTCAGGCAGACCAGGACGTCTTGGGCGACGGCATCCTCCCGGCGCAGGTAGTGGACGTCGTTCGTGGCGACCAGGGGAGCGCCGAGCCGGCGCGAGATCTCCAGCAGCCCCCTGACGCTTTCCTCCTGCTCGGGTAGTCCCGCGCGCATCAGCTCGAGGTAGAAATGCTCCTTCCCGAAAAGGTCCCGATGCTCGCAGGCGATCCTCTCCGCATCGCCCAGCCTCCCGGCCAGGAGGTGCCGGTTCACCTCGGAGCTCAGGCAGCCGGAGAGCGCGATCAGTCCATCGGAGTGGGCCGCCAGGAGCTCCCGGTCGATCCTGGGCTTGCGGTAGAAGCCGTCTAGGTAGGCCGTCGAGACGAGCCGGATCAGGTTCTTCCAGCCCTTCTCATTCCGGACGAGGAGGGTCAGGTGATAGGGGGAGGCCGCCTCTCCGTCGGGGCCCCGCTCGTGACGGCTCCCCCGGGCGACGTACGTCTCGCAGCCGATCAGTGGCTTCAATCCAGCCGCCCGGGCGTGCTTGTAGAACTCGATGGCGCCGAACAGGTTCCCATGATCTGTGAGACCCACGGCGGGCATCCCCAGCTCTTTCGCACGAGCGATGAGGTCCGTGATGCGGCAGGCCCCGTCGAGGAGACTGAACTCGCTATGGACGTGGAGATGAACGAATGAACTCACGACGTGCCGCCCTCCCTCTTCGACGCGTAGTCGGAGGGCGGATGATATCGCCTCGCCCGGATGCGGCCAAGGACCGGGCGACTCGATCCCGACCGGCACCCGCGGCACCCGCAGCACCCGCGTCGCACGTTGACCGTCGGGAACCCCTCTGTTAGCGTGCGCAACCGCGATGGCTTGGCTGTTCCGGCGGCGCGCCGGGCGAGGAGTCCTCCTCCTGCTCTTCGGGCTCGGGGCCTGCCGCAGTTCGAATGCTCCGACCCCGCTCGATCCGGCGGTGGAGAGCCGCATGCGGCAGGATTGGGCGCTCTACCTGAACCAGGATCCCGCCTGGCCCCGCGTGCGGGAGGAGTGGGTCGGGCGCGGGGGCGTCGAGAAAGCGGCACTGGTCGAGAACCTGATCTCCTCGATGGTCCGAGCCTATGACTCCCGGGGAGGCGGGCATCGTGCGGAGTACGAGCGCGCGCGGGACGAGCTCCGGACAATCGGAGCCCACGCGGCGCCGCACCTGGTGGAAGTGATGCGCGCACGCAACGATCTCGTGGTGCAGAAGCTCTGCGCCGACGTGCTCATCCGCATCGGTCCTACGGCCGTGCCCGCTCTCCTGGGCGCAACCAAGGGGGGGTCCGTCTACTCACGTTCCCGGGCAGTGTTCGCGCTGAGGCGCATCCGGGACCCATCTTCCCGTCCTGCCCTGGAAGCGGTGCTGTCAGGCGATCCGGAGTGGGCCGTCCGGCGCGAGGCCGCGACCGCCCTGGGTGAGCTGGGGGACGCGGCGGCGGTGCCGGCCCTCGTGACGGCCCTCGGCGACTCCGATACGGAGGTCCGCCATGCGGTGGCCGCGTCGCTCGGACACCTCGGCGACCCCCGCGCGGTAGAGCCTCTGCTGGCGGCCTGGAAGCAGAGCGAGGTCCCCGAGGTGGCCCAGGAGATCCGCCGTTCGATTTCGCGCATCACCGGACTTCCCGAAGGAGCGGACCGCAGCGTGGTGGGGGACTGGCTCAAGAAGCAGGGCAATCGTTGACCTGCGCCCGGAGGGACGCATGTTGGATTGGGATGTGAAGCGGAACGCGGGCACTTGCCTCCGTTGCGGCGTACCGCTCGCGCAGCAGGAGTACTTCCGCTCGGGCCTGTATCACCAGCAGGCCGGTCTCGATCGCCGAGACTTCTGCGAGGCCTGTTGGTCCGAGGCGGCCGGACTCCCGTTCTCCCATTGGCGGGCGCAGCCTCCCGCTTCCCAGCCGAAGCCGAAAGTGAGGCTTCCCTGGGAACCGACCGAAGCGCGCGAAGTCCTTTCACGACTCCTCCGGGGTTCCGAAGGGGACCTCGATCCCCCCGTCGCATACCTCTTCGCCTTGCTCGTCGTCCGCAAACGACTGGCACGGCTCGATCAGGTGGAGCATGGCCCCCGGGGAGAGAGCCTCCTGGTGAGGTTCCGTGGGGATGAAACCCCCTTCGAGGTGCCGGTGGCCGTCCCCTCCGACCCGGACGGGGAGGCTCGAGCCTCGCGTCGTCTTCAAGAGCTGGTGGAGCGGTTCGAACCACAGGCCGCCGATGCCTCGAATGTCCCAACCATCAATCTGACAAGCCATTGAAGCGGCTTGTTCACACGGCGCCTCTGCGGGAACCCGAGTTCAGAGAGCAACCATCCGGAGAGCTCGTAATATCTTTCAAGAAAAAAAAAACCGGTGAGGCGCCTTCGCGTAGCGCGCTTCTGCTCTCGGTGTTAGACGCCGTTGGCGAATCGGCCGAGGCTCAGCGAAGAGAATGACTATTGACTCCTCCAGGGTGCTCGCTACTTTAGGCGCCCGTGGCGAAAAGTGGTGAGCCATGGGGTCCCGTGGGACTTCATGGGGAGTTCGAGTACAAGGTCGACGAAAAGGGACGGGTCGTGGTCCCGCCGCAGCTTCGTGAGGTGCTCGAGGCCGAGGATCGCCCGTCAGTGTTCATGATCACGCCCTCGCTCGAAGGTCACTGCCTGGTCCTCTACGACCTGATCGAGTTTCGCAAGCTGCACAACCGGGTCATGGGACGCCAGGACCAGGTGCCTCCCGAGGAGAGGCTCACGCCTTCGGAGCAGCGCGCGATGGGCCGGGTCATCCTCGCCCGCGCCGCGCGGGTGGAGTGCGACTCGCAGGGACGCATTCTTCTCCCGGAGACTCTCAAGCAGGAGGTCGCGATCCAGCGGGACGTGGTCTTCGTCGGAATGATGGACCGCGCGGAGCTATGGGAACCGACGCGGTGGCGGAACTATGTCGGTGACCACCGGGGTGGATTGACCGGAGTCGGCGCGAAGCTCCCGGTCTCCTGACTCCTGGTCACGGTCGTCTGGAGTTTGGTTGTGGGGTGGGAACAGGCTCGCGTGCAGGGAATGGGTCCGGATGCCCGGGTGGGGCGCCGGATCCCGCGGCTCAGGTGTCGCGCCACGTGGCCTGTCTCCCCGATGAAGTCGAGGCGCTCCTTCGTCCACGGCCCGGTGCTGTCCTCGTAGACGGCACGGGTGGGGCGGGGGAGCATGCGGACCGACTGGCCGGACGCGTGCTTCCGGGTGGTCGCCTGCTGGTCCTGGACCGGGACCCCGAGGCGATCCGCCATCTGGAAGAGCGCTTTCGCGGCCGGGCCGAGATCCGCGTGAGACGGGCGGATTTTCGCGAGATCGGGCGGGTTCTCGTGGAAGAAGGGATCCTTCCTGTGGATGGAATCCTGCTGGACCTGGGGGTCTCCTCGTTCGCCCTGGACGACCCGAAACGCGGGTTGAGCTTCCAGGTCGAGGGCCCCCTGGACATGCGGTTCTCTCCCGACGTCGGAGCGACCGCAGCCGACCTCGTCAACCGCCTCCACGAACGAGAGCTCGCGCGCATCCTGCATGAGTACGGCGAGGAGCCCTACGCCCGGCGCATCGCCTCGGCCATCGTCGAAGCCCGGCGCCGCCGTCCGCTCCGGACCACCGGGGAGTTGGCGGAGGTGATCCGGCGCGGCGCAGGCCGGCGGCTCCGGCGCATCGATCCGTGCACGCTCACCTTCCAGGCCCTCCGGATCGCGGTGAACGACGAGCTGGGTGCGCTGCGTTCCGCGCTCCCGGCCGCCTTCCAGGCTCTTAAACCGGGAGGTCGCGTCGCCGTGATCGCCTTCCACTCGCTCGAGGACCGCTTGGTGAAGGAGTTCTTCCGCGCCCGCGAACGGGAGGACACCGCGGAGATCCTCACCTCCAAGCCGGTGCGTCCCTCCGATGCCGAGGTCCGGACCAATCCCCGCGCGCGCAGCGCGCGGCTCCGGGTGCTCGAGAGGAGGGTCGCATGAGCGGGAGCCTGCTCGGCGTGGTCTTCGTGGCCTTCCTCACCGTGGGGACGCTGGCGATCCGCGAGCAGGCGGAAGGGCGACGCCAGGGCTATCGGGCCGAGTTGCTGCGCTCCGAGCGGGACCGGACGTATGTCCGGCTGGCCCGGCACCGGGCGTCGGTCCTCTCGGGCCGCGCCGGAGATGCACTCCGTCTCCGCGTCCGGGCCTTGGGCCTCGTGCTCGAGCCGGCGATCGGGTTCCCGGTCCTCCTTCCCGATGGGAAGGGACCGGCGTGGGAGAACTTGCTTCAGTAAACCCGCGTCGCGGCGGGCCAGGATACGAAAGGTTGAGTCCGATGACGCGACGCCAGGCAGGCGTGATGGCCGCGGGTTTCGCGCTCACGGTCCTGGTGATGGGCAGTCTCGTGCTCGCCTGCACGCTCCTGCAGAGGCTTCTGGGATGAGCTCCACCTCGACCAGGATGGTGTTCGAACGGAGCCGATGGGCCGTGGGCGCCGTGCTGCTCTTCCTGGCGGGACTCCTCGGACGTCTCTGGTACATCCAGGTGGCGTGCGGCGAGGACTACGAGCGGCAGGCCGCCCGCGCCCAGCGGGTCCGGGACTCGTATCCGGCGCCCCGCGGCGTCATCTACGACCGGTTCGATCGGCCTCTCGCGGTCTCGGTCTACGCGCCCGACCTCGAAGTGGACGCGACCTCGCTCCGGGACCGACCTGCCGACGTGGCCGCACTGGCCCGCGCGGCAGGAATCGCCCCGGCCCGGCTCCGGCGCCAGCTCCAGGAGCACCGACGCTGGGTGAAGGTCCTCGCTGGTGTCCGCTCCGAGGAGGTCCGACACCGCGTCCAGAACCTGGCCCTCCCCGGCGTCAAGTTCACCGACCGCTTCGTCCGCGTCTATCCCCGAGGCGGCCATCTGGGCCACCTCTTGGGCTTCGTGGACGGCGATGGCACAGGGCGCGCCGGCGTCGAGAAGGCCTTCGACCACATCCTGTCGGGCCGGAGCGCGTCGCATCGGTCCCTCCGGGATGCCGCGCAGCGCCGCATCCGCACCCCCGAGCTCGGGGCCCGTCCGGAGGAGCCGGGTTGCGACGTCTATCTGACCACGGACATTGTTCTGCAGGAGATGCTGGACGAGGAGGTGGGCGCGCTGCAGGCCCGCTCGCGGGCCGCCTGGAGCGCGGGCGCCGTGCTGGCGCCCGGGACCGGGGAGCTGCTCGCGCTCAGCTCGATCCCGCACTTCGATCCGAACCGACCCTCCGACGGCTCGGCCAAGAACCACGTGGTCTCGGATGTCCTGGCGCCCGGCTCGGCCTTCAAGCCCTTCGTCATGGCCGCGGCCCTGGAGGCCGGGGTCGTGCGCGACGGCGACACGATCTTCTGCGAGAACGGCCTCTTCGCCTTCGGCCGGCGCGTCGTCCACGACACCAAGCCCCACGGCACGATGACCCTTCAGGAGATCATGTCGCTGAGCAGCAACATCGGCATGGGGAAGATCGCCCAGAAGCTGGGCGCCCCTCGCACGATGGACGCGCTCCGTCGCTTCCGCCTCCAGGAACCCACGGGCCTGCCGCTCCCGCTCGAGACCCGCGCGCGCTTCACCGCGCTCCCTTGGGACTCGAACTACACCCTGGTCTCGGTCTCCTACGGCCAGGAGATGTCGGTCTCCCCGATCCGGCTCCTCGCCTCGTTCTCGGCCTTCGCCCGCGACGGAACGGTCCCCTCGCTCCGGCTCCTGGACCGCGTCGAGCAGGACGGACAGCCGGTCCTGGTCGGGACCTCGCCGCCACCGGTGCGCGCCGTCAGCGCCCGGACGGCCCAGCTCCTCAGGGGCTACCTCACCGAGGTGATGGAGCACGGGACCGGGCGCGATGGCCAGCCGGACCTCTGGAGCGCCGCCGGGAAGACGGGGACGCCCTACAAGGAGCTCGCCTCCCAACGCGGCGAGTGCGCCGCCATCCTCATGTGCTTCGTGCCCGTCGAGAGCCCCCGGCTGCTCGTCCTCATGATGGCGGACCGGCCTCAGGGCGCGCGCCGCGAGGACCGGCAGGGAGGCCTCCTGGTCACGCCGTTCATGCAGCGATTCCTCCAGAAGGCACTTCATTACCAGCGCGTATCACCGGACCGCAAGGCGCCGCGCGGTTGCATGGCGCCCTCGGATCCGGGCACGGCCCGAGCCGGTCCTCCCTTCGATGCGTTCGATCCGGAAACGGGGAGCCGGGATCGGCTGTTTCCATACGACCAGACATTTGGAGGAACCACGACGACACGATTCAAAGGGAAAGGCGTTCTTGCTCGCATGCACGTTCTTCCCGACTCCCCGTTTCCGGATGCCTTGTCATGAGACTCTCTCGCTTCCGAGTTCTCGTGCCCGGGACCACGGTCCACGCGTTCCGTGACCTGGAGGTCCGGGCCGTCCAGTGCAACTCGGCCGAGGTCCGACCCGGCGACCTCTTCGTGGCCCTGCGCGGGGCGCGCCACGACGGGCACGATTGGATCGCCGACGCCCTCCGGCGCGGCGCGGTCGCGGTCGCGGCCGAGCGCGCGGTCGCTCTCCCGGACCAAGTGCCTCTGCTGGTCGTCCCCGACGGCCGCCTCTTCGTGGCGCGGGCGGCGGCCGCGGCGCACGGCCATCCGGCGCGCTCGCTGACGGTCGCCGGGATCACGGGCACCAACGGCAAGACGACCACGGCCTTCCTGCTCCGCGCGATCCTGGAGGAGGCCGGGATCGGGACGGCGCTGCTGGGCACGGTGCACTACCAGATCGGCGACCGCGTCCTCCCGTCCCCGAACACGACCCCGGGGCCCGTCGACCTGCAGCGGCTGCTCGCCGAGGCCCTCGACGCGGGGTCCCGGGCCGCCGTCCTGGAGGTCTCCTCCCATGCGCTCGTGCAGCGCCGGGTCGAGGGGCTCCCGTTCCGGGTCGGCATCTTCACCAACCTGTCGCACGAGCACCTGGACTACCACCGCACGCTCGAGGAGTACACGCGCGCCAAGGCGCTCCTGTTCGAGACCCTGGCGCCCGACGCCGCGGCGATCCTCAACGCCGATGATCCGGTCAGCGAACGCTACCGCCGGCTCACCCGCGCCCGGGTCCTGACCTTCGGCCTGGGGGACGGGTGCGACGTCAGCGCGCGGATCGAGGAGGCGAGCCTGGGCGGCTCGGCCTTCCGGATGACCTCCTCGCGTGGCCTGAGAGCCGTGCGCACGAGCCTGATCGGGCCCTGGAACGTCCGCAACTGCCTGGCGGCCGCCGCGGCCGCACTGTCGCTCGACGTCCCGTTGGACGTCGTGGTCGCCGGGCTCGAGCGGGTCCGCGGCGTCCCGGGGCGGGCCGAGCCGGTCCAGGAGGGTCAGCCGTTCCCGGTGCTGGTGGACTATGCACACACGCCGGCCGCGCTCGAGTCGCTCCTGCGCGGCCTGCGCCCGCTGGTCGCCGGCCGCCTCCACCTCGTGTTCGGGTGTGGCGGCGACCGGGACCGTGAGAAGCGACCGGTCATGGGGCGCGTGGCGTGCGCCTGGGCCGACCGCGTCGTGGTCACGAGCGACAACCCGCGCTCGGAGGATCCGAGCGCCATCCTCGAGGAAATCCGCAAGGGGATGACCGCGTCCCATCGTCCCGTGGTCGAACCCGACCGCATGACCGCGATCGTCCAGGCCGTCTCCGAGGCGAGAGAGGGAGATCTGGTTCTGATCGCGGGCAAGGGACACGAGAACCGCCAGTTCCTGAGGGACACGGTCATCCCCTTCGACGATCGCGAGGCGGCGCGGCAGGCCCTGAGGATGAGGTTCGGTCCGGAGCCCATGGTCCGGGCCGGGGCGGCCTGAGAGAGACCCATGAGATTCAGCGCGGCGGAAGTCCTCCGGGAGGTGGCGGGAGGGGCGGATGGGCCTCTCCCGGAGGTCTTCCCCGCAGTCGTCACCGACAGCCGGTCCCTGCCGCCCGGCGCGCTCTTCGTCGCGCTCCGGGGCGAGCAGCACGACGGCCACGACTTCGTTCCGCAGGCGCTGGCCGGCGGCGCAGGCGCCGCGCTCGTCCGGGCCTCGTACGTATCGCGTGCGGGCGCTCCGTTGATCCGGGTGGAGGACCCCGGGCGCGCCCTGCTCCGGCTCGGCCTCTCCGCGCGGCGCCGTTGGGCCGGGCCGCTCGTGGCGATCACCGGCTCGGTCGGGAAGACCACGACCAAGGACCTGCTCGCTCATCTCCTGGGCGGCGCTCCGGAGGTCCTCGCCGCGGAGAAGTCCTTCAACAACGCCGTGGGCGTCCCGTTGACGCTGCTCCGGCTCGAGCCGGCCCATCGGGTGGCGGTCCTCGAGCTGGGGACGAACGCGCCCGGAGAGATCCGGACTCTCACGGAGGCGTGTGAGCCCGATGTCGGCGTGATCACCGGGATCGCGGAAGCGCACCTCGAGGGGCTGGGCGACCTCGACGGAGTCCTCGAGGAGAAGGCGGAGCTCGTGCGGGGCCTGCGGCCGGACGGGACCGCGGTGCTCAACGTGGACGACGCGCGCCTCAGGCGGCTCGCCTCTGAGCTCCCCGGCCGCGTCCTCTGGTTCGGGAGCCGCGCCGGAGCCGCCGTGCGGGGCACGAACGCGCGCCGCGTCCGGGGCGGAATCAGTTTCCAGCTCGAAGGCGGGCCGCGCGTCCGCCTCCCGATGGCCGGCCTGCACAACGCCGCCAACGCGCTCGCCGCGCTCGCGGCCGCGCAGGCGCTGGGCCGGGTTCCCGGCCCGCTGGCCGAGCGGTGCGCCGGCTTCGCCCCGCCGCCCCTCCGGATGGAGGAGCGGTCGGTGCGCGGGGTCCACCTGATCGCGGACCTCTACAACGCGAACCCGCGCTCGATGCAGGCGGCGCTCGAGGAGCTCAAGACCCGGCGGACCGGACGGCGGGTGCTGGTCGCCGGCGACATGAAAGAACTGGGGCGAGGGGCCCCAACGTATCACCGAGAGGTTGGGGCGGCGGCAGCGACCTCCGGGATCGATCTGATCTGCGCGGTGGGGCCCCTCGCCCGATACACCGCCGAGGGCGCCCGGGCCTCGGGCGCTCCGGCCGAGCGCGTCCTCCAATTCGAGACCGTGGAGGATGCCGCGCGGGAGCTGCCCGGCCGGGTGGCGCCCGGAGACACGGTGATGATCAAGGGCTCCCGGGTCCTGCGCTTGGAGCGTCTGGCGGCGGCCTTCGAGGCGCCGCTTCCCGGGAGCCTGAAGACTTCAGAGGTGAGTGACTCGTGAGACCTGCGAGGAGCCGCGGAACGACGCGCGACTGATTCCTTCCCGTATCTGTGCCAAAGTACTCCTCGATCTCCTCCTGATTCTTCCGCGGTTCCGAGCACACGGCGGCGGCGCCCATCGGCGCCGCCGCCGACCCTTGATGACGCGGTCCCCGCGCCCGGGCGGCGCGGCGCCGGGGACGAGGGCGATGGGATGTTCCGCTTCCTGCTGCACGGGTCGGGTCTCGAAGGGCTGGCCGCGCGCGCGGCGCTCGCCGGGGCGACCGGGCTCGTGCTGGGTCTCCTGCTGACGCGCGCGGCGCTCCCGGTGCTGCGCCGCCTGGGGGTCCGGGAGCGGGCGGACAAGAGCGACTCACCCTTCCTGGCTGAGCGGCATGGCGCCACCAAGTCGCAGACACCGACGCTGGGGGGGGTCCCGCTGCTCCTGGCGTTCGCGCTGGCGGCCCTCGCCTGGGCCGATCCGCGCCAGTCCTTCGTGCTCCTCCTCCTGGGGACTGCGCTCGCCTTCGCGGCGGTCGGGTTCCTGGACGACGTCATCAAGCTCACGCGCCCGAGGGTGCGCGGCCTCCGGGCGCGGCCGAAGCTGCTCCTCCAGTTCCTGATCTCGGCCGGCGCCGGCCTGGGGCTCCTCGGCGGGCTCCGGCAGGCGGACCCGCTCCTGATCGCTGTGCACCTCCCCGTCCTTGGCGCGCTGGCGCCGCTCGCGCCGGCGGCCTTCGTTGCGGTCGCGACGCTCACGACCGTCGCCGCGAGCAACGGCGTCAACCTCACCGACGGCCTGGACGGCCTGGCCGGAGGTTGCTTCGCAATCGCGGGGGCGGCTCTGACGGGGCTCGCGCTCCTCAGCGGCGCGGGGACGGGGATCGGGAGCGGGCTCCCCGCGGTCCCCGGAGCCCAGGAGGTGGGCGTCGCCGCGGCCGCGCTGGTCGGCGCGGTGCTGGGCTTCCTCTGGTTCAACTGCCACCCGGCCCGCGTGTTCATGGGGAACACGGGGTCGCTGGCGCTCGGCGGGGCGCTGGGCGTGCTCGCCCTGACGGTGCGTCAGGAGCCTCTGCTCCTGGTCGTCGGAGGCGTGTTCGTGCTCGAGTCCGTCTCGGTCATCCTCCAGGTGCTCTCCTTCCGCTGGACGGGCCGGCGCATCTTCCGGTGCGCGCCGCTCCACCACCACTTCGAGTTCCTCGGCTGGCCCGAGACCAGGGTCACCTCGCGCTTCTGGCTCCTCGGGACCGCGCTCGCGCTCAGCTCGCTCGCGGTGCTCCGATGGTGACCGGGGCGGCGCGAGCGGCTCGCGAGGACCCGGGAGTCCTCCGCTCCACCGACGCGCCGGCCCTGGTGGCGCTCTGTCTGGCGGGGATCGGGCTCCTGGCGGTCACGAGCGCCGCGGCCTGGGGGCGCGCCAGCCGGCTCGGCGCGGGGGACGGCTTCGAGCACCTCCGCCAGCACGGCACGTTCGCCGTGCTGGCCATCGGCCTCGTGATCCTGCTCCGGCGGCTCGATCCCTCGTGGCTCCGCCGCATCGCCGCTCCCGGAGCGCTGCTCTCGGTGGCGCTCCTGGCCGTGTTGCTGGTGCCGGGCATGCCGCGCATCAACAAAGCGCACCGCTGGCTCGTGCTCGGCCCCGTGAACTTCCAGCCCTCCGAGCTCTCCAAGCTCCTGCTCGTTGTCTACCTGGCCGACTTCCTCGACCGGCGCGCGCGCGGCTTCCCGGCGGCGCTGCCCCGGGCGCTGGGACTCGTGGGCCTCCACGTGCTGCTGGTCGCGCTCGAGCCGGACGTGGGGACCGCCCTCTTCCTCTGCGTGCTCTCGCTGACCATGCTCGCGGTGGGCGGAGTCCCGCTCCGCGTCCTTGCCGGCCTGCCGCTCGTACTGCTCCCGGTGGCCGCCCTGCTCCTGTGGGACCGCGCCCCCCACGTCATCGACCGGCTCCAGGCCTTCGGGGACCCGGCGCGCTCGCACCAGGTGTGGCAGTCGCTGCTGGCGCTGGGCTCGGGCGGCCTGTTCGGCAGGGGGCTGGGGGGCTCCGTCCAGAAGCTCGCGTACCTCCCCTACCCCGACTGTGATTTCGTCCTCGCGATCGTGGGTGAGGAGCTGGGGTTCGTGGGCACGGCGTCGGTGCTCCTGTTGTTCGGCGCCTTCCTGGTGCTGGGGCTCCGGACGGTCCGCCGGGCGCGCGCTCCCTTCGAGGGGCTGCTCGCGCTGGGCATCACGTTTTCGCTCGGACTGCAGGCGGCGATCAACATCGCCGTGGTCACGGCTTCCGTTCCGGCCAAGGGGATCCCGCTGCCCTTCCTCAGCAAGGGCGGCTCGTCGCTGCTCGTCTCGGCGGCGGCCGTGGGGCTCCTCCTCTCGGTCGGACGGACCGGAAGGGAGGTCAGGGAATCATCATGAGCCTGAGGAAGTGGTTCGGCTGGTTGCGCGGGCCGGGGAGCGAGGCCTCTTCGGATCTCTCCGGTGTGGCCCTGTATGGGGGCTTGCCCCCTACGTCCGGGAGGAATTCCATGGGCACCTTCGAGAAGGCCGGAGTCCTGGTGATCGTCGGGATCATCGCCGTCATCCTGGTCCAGGCGATGACCAGCCGCACGCGGAAGCCCTCGGAGGCGGCGCCTCCGGCGGCGCCCGTGGCGAGCGAGGGCGGCTCCGCCCCCAAGGACAAGGAGGAAGTGAAGCGGATCGACCCGAACAAGGCCATTGATGACGCCTTCAAGGGGACGATCGCGCGGAAGGAGATCAACCAGCGGAGCGAGGAGCCCAACCGCGAAGATCCGCCTCAGCCCGGGCGCGAGGCTGATCCAGAGAACACCTATCGCGTGCGACAGGGCGACAAGCTCATCAGCATCGCCGAGAAGCTCGGCGTCGAGTGGAAGGCGCTGAGAGACCTCAACCGGATCGATCCCCGGAAGCTCAAGGCCGGGATGCTCCTGAGGGTCCCGCCCAAGGCGACGGGCCCCGGAGAGAACGCAAGGGCCGAGCCGCCGCGCGCGACGCCCGAACCGGCCCCGAAGGCCGTGCCCATCGTCAAGGCCGAGAACCCCAAGGTCCGGGGGAAGGCCGACACTGAATACCGGGTGCGCCGGGGCGACACTCTTGCTGGGCTTGCGAGCAGGTTCTATAAGGACCGCGGGCGGTGGCACGAGATCTACGCGGCAAACCGGAACATCCTCGCGAGTCCCTCGGCGCTGCGGCCCAACCAGACGTTGCGTATTCCGTGAAGATCGCCCTGGCGGGAGGGGGCACCGGCGGCCATCTGATCCCGGGCCTGAGCCTGGCCCAAGCCGCGGTCCGCACCCGTCCCTCCGAGGTCTGGTTCCTGCATGGGGGGAGCCCGGTGGAGGAACGATTGCTCGCCAGTACCTCGTTCCGCCGGACCCGGCTCCCCTCGACCCGGCTTCCAAGGGGGCTGCCAGGCGTGCCGGGCTTCACGCTCCGGGCCCTGACCGCGCTCTGGCGCTCGCTGCGGGTGCTCAACGAGTTCCGACCCGACGCGGTCGTCGGGCTCGGCGGCCACGTCTCGGTCTTCCCCGCGCTCGCGGCCCGGCTCCTCGGTCTTCCTCTGTATCTCCTGGAGCAGAACGTCTGCCCCGGGAAGGCCAACGCGCTGCTCGCCCGCCTGGCGGACGGGACGCTCGTCGCATTCCCGGAGACCGTGGACCGGATGCCCGCGGCGCGCCTCACCGGCACGCCCCTCCGCGAGGGGCTCCTTCGATGCTCCGTGGAGGAGGCGGCCGGCCGGCTCTCGCTCGACCCCGCGCGGCCTACGCTCCTAGTGACGGGCGGGAGCCTCGGCGCGTCCGCGCTGAACGGCTTCGTGCTCGCACATGCCCGGCTCCTCCGGGAGGTCCTCCCCGACGCGCAGGTCATCCACCTGACCGGCGACCGGGACCTCGCGCACGCGGTGGACGTCTGGCGGGCCTCCGGCGTCCGCCATTTGGTGGCCGCGTTCCTCGAGGACATGAGCCCGGCCTATCGCCTCGCTTCGCTGGTCCTGGCCCGCGCCGGCGGCACGACCGTAGCCGAGCTGACCGCGTTCGGGCTCCCCGCCGTGCTCGTCCCGTATCCCCACCATCGGGACGGCCACCAGCGGGAGAACGCCCGGACGCTCGAGGCCGCGGGAGGCGCGCGCGTCCTGGAGGAGTCCGCGCTGGACGAGGCGGCTTTCCGAGCGATCGTCGATCTCCTAGCGGACACCCCGACCCGCGGGCGCATGGCGCGCGCGAGCGCCGGCCTGGGACGGCCGGACGCCGCCGACCGGGTGGTCGGCTTCCTCGAGCGTTCCGCGGAAGGAGGCTGACGGGCGATGCGCGTGCACCTGGTCGGCGCGGGAGGGGCGGGCATGTCCGGCCTGGCCCGGATCCTGATCGCGCGCGGCGACCGCGTGAGCGGGAGCGACATCCGGGACGGACCCGCGATCCAGGAGCTCCGGCGGCTGGGAATGCCGGTGACGATCGGCCACGAGGGCAGCCACGTCGAGCCGGGAGTGGAACGCCTCGTGATCTCCGCGGCGGTTCCCCCGGACAACCCCGAGGTCCGGGAGGCCCGGACGCGCGGCGTGCCGGTCCTGAGCTACGCCGAGGTGCTCGGGGAATGGACCGTGGAGCGGGAGGGCATCGCGGTGGCCGGCACGCATGGCAAGACCACCACGACCGCGATGCTCTCGCTGATCCTGCTCCGCACGGGGGCGGACCCGACGTTCCTGTTCGGCGGCGAGTGCGCCGCGCTGGGCGGGGGCGCCCGGCATGGCCGCGGGCCCCACTTCGTGGTCGAGGCCTGCGAGTACCGCCGCTCGTTCCATGCGCTCCGCCCGCGCTGGGCCGTGGTCACGAACATCGAGGAGGACCACCTCGACTGCTATGCGGGACTTCCCGAGATCCGCGAGTCCTTCAGCCGGTTCGCCCGGAACCTGCCCGAGGGCGGCGCGCTGCTGGTGGAGGCGGGCGCTGCGCCGGTCTTCGACGGGATCCCGGCGCGCCGCCTGATCTACGGGGTGCAGCCCGGCGTGGACCTCCAGGGAAGCGGTGTCGTCCTCGAGGGGGGCCGGAGCCGGTTCCAGGTGGCCTTCGACGGGGAGAGCGTGGGCGCCTTCCAGCTCCGGGTCCCTGGGCTCCACAACGTCCTCGATGCGCTCGCTGCGATCGGGGTCTCCCTGGAGCTGGGCCTGGACCCCGGCGCGGTCGCGGAGGCGCTCCGGGAATTCCCCGGAGTGCGTCGCCGCTTCGAGCACCGGGGCGAGCCTGGGGGGGTGGCGCTGATCAGCGACTACGCGCACCACCCGACCGAGATCCGGACCGTGCTCCACACGGCGCGCGTGCGCTTCCCCGGCCGGCGGCTGGTGGTGCTGTTCCAGCCGCACCAGCACCATCGGCTCCGCGCGCTGTTCGACGGGTTCGCCGGGAGCTTCCAGGACGCCGACGAAGTCCTGTTCGCCGACGTGTACGCCGTGCGCGACTCGGCGGAGGATCGCGCGCGGGTGGGCAGCCGGGACCTGGCGCGCGCGGTGGAGGCGCGGGGCGGACAGGCGCGGGCGACCGGGAGGCTCGAGGAATCGTGGAGGGTGGCGGCCGGGGCGGTGCGGCCCGGGGACGTCCTGCTCGCGCTGGGCGCGGGGGACATCGGAGAACGGATCGATGAACTGGCTCGGGAGCTTTCGGGAGTTTGCTGAGGTCGACGCCGACCTGTCGGCGCACACGACCTTCCGGATCGGCGGCCGGGCGCGCTGGCTGTTCCGCCCGCGGACGCTCCGGGAGATGCAGTCGGTGCTGGCCGAGCTGGAAGCGCGGGGCATCCCCTGGCACGTGCTGGGCAAGGGAGCCAACCTCCTGGTCCCGGACGCGGGGGTCGATGCCGCGGTCCTCCACCTCGTCGGACTCCAGGGCGTGACCGAGATCGACTCGGAGCAGCGGCGGCTCCGGGCCTGGGCGGGCACTCCGCTCCCGCAGCTCGTGCGCCGCTCGCTCGAGCTGGGCTGGGCCGGCCTCGAGGGGCTCGTCGGCATTCCCGGGACGCTGGGGGGGGCCGTGGCGCAGAACGCCGGAGGCGCGCACGGCGCGATCGGGGACGTGCTGGGCGACGTGCTCCTGCTCCATCCCGACGGCCGGCTCCTCTGGCAGGACGCGGCGTCCCTCGGGCTCGGCTACCGGACGGCCGGCCTCAAGGGCGCCATCGTGCTCCAGGCGGATCTTCGACTCGGCGCCGGCGACGAAAAGGAGCTCCGACGGCAGGCGCGCGCGGTCCTCGGCCGCAAGCAGGCCTCGCAGCCCTTGAGTCTCAGGAGTGCGGGCTGTATTTTCAAAAACCCTCCGGGGTCCCAGGCCGGCCGGCTCATCGAGGAGAGCGGCCTCAAAGGGCGGTGCCGCGGAGCGGCGTTCGTCTCCCCCCTGCACGCCAACTTCATCGTGAACGGCGGGGGGGCTCGAAGCCGGGACGTCCTCGCGCTGATCGAGGAGGTGCGCGAGACGGTGGCCCACCGCACGGGATTGGGACTGGAGCTCGAAGTGAAGTTGTGGCCCGAGGGCCCGGGCGCCTCGGAGTGATGCCGCGGAACCGGGCGAGGCCCGGAAGCGGGAAGCGCAGAACCGACGGAGGGATCGATGGATACCAACAGCTTTGAACCATTCGTGACTCGCAGACTCCATCCGGCCCGGGTCACGGTCAGCCTCCTGAACCATGAGCTGGAGCTGGCCAAGGGCGCCAAGGAGGTGATCCTGGACCGGAACCTCCTCACCAGCGTGATCTCGACTCTCGAGATCTTCCTCGAGGACTACGACGCGCAGACGGGCCGGGAAGCCGCCCGGGCAGCCGCGCCCGCCCAGCGCTTCGTGGAGATGCCGAAGACCACGAGCGTCAAGGTCTGATCCAGAGGGAAGGCCGGGTCCGAGGAACGCCCCAGGACCCGGCCGGACCGGAACGAAGATGCACAGCAGGCGGGCCCCGAAGGAAGCGCGTGAAGGCCACGGGCTCTTCCTCGCCGTGGTGGTCCTGCTCACGGTGGTGACCTGGCGCTATCTGCCGCAGATCCGATCGGCGGTCATCGAGGGCGAGCGATACCGCCTGCGGAGCGGACCGGTCGAGGTGGTCCGCCGTCCGTCCTGGATGCCGCCGCCTCTCGCTGCTGAGATCGGCACCAGCCTCGAGGGCCTGGAGGGGCGGGAGCTGCTCTCTCCCCGTTTCCACGAGGAGTTCCGTCAGCGGCTCCTCCGGCATCCGTGGGTCCGCGAGGTCCGGTCGCTGCAGCTCATCTACCCCGATCGGCTCGCCTTCACCGTCGAGGTCCGCCGCCCCGTCGCCCGAGTGCGCACCCGTGGAGGCTCGATTCCGGTCGCCGGCGACGGCGTCCGCGTCCCGCTCGCGGCCGGCGAGAGCCCCCGGCGCCCCTACCCCGAGCTCCTGGTGGACGAGGTGCGGACGCTCCCAGCTCCGGGCCGCCCGTTCCGCGAGCCGGCGGTCGCCGCCGGAGCGCAGGTTGCCGAGGTCTGGTCGCGGAGCTCGAGCCCATGGCTCCGCGAGCGTCTCCCGATCTCGGCGCTGGACCTCTCGAATCACGGCGGCCGCAGGGACCGGCGCCGGAGCGAGGTCGATCTCCTCCATCGCCATGGTCAGGGCGAGCTCAGGATCGAGTGGGGCCGTCCCCCCGGGCGGGATCACCGGGAGCCCGACCCCCAGACCAAGCTCCGGAACCTGGAGCGCGCGGTCCGGGTCCTCCCGTCGCTGGCGGCGGTGGACGTGATCTCCGTGCGCTTCGACGAGCCCTTCCTCCGGCTGAAGGACCCGAGCAGGTCGCGGCGCGGCAGCCCGGACCGCGTCGGAGTCCCCTGAACGCCTCGGTCGAGAGCGGCCTGGCCCTCGGGCCTGTCCCGCGGAGCTGGTCCTCTCCCTTCTGGGCCCTCCTCCATCTGGGGACGCTGGCCGCCGGGCCGGTCTGGGAGGCGGCCTTCCCCAGAGCATCGGGGTGGCTGGGGGCCGCCGACGCCCTTCGTGTCGGGGCCTATGGCCTCCTGACCTTCTTCCTCTTCGTGCTTCCGTCGTTCGGCCGTCCGGGGCGCGGCGCATTCCTCGAGGCGGGAGGTCTTCTCCTGGCCTCGGTGCCCGGACTCTGGTCTGCCGCGCGCCTGGTGCACGCGCCCGGTCTGGCCTCGGTCGCCGCCCTGGGCATCGTGGCCCTCGCTGCTCTGGCAGGAGGCGCGATCACGGCGTCCTCCCGCTGGAGGGGGGAGTGGCTCCTGCTGCTCGGCCTCGTCTCGGCAGCGGGCCCGCTGCTCGAAGCGGCACTCCGGGACCTGGGCGCCGGAGACTGGCCGCTCGGCGCCCTCTCCCCTTATGTCTGGATCGCTCGTCTGCTGGGGTAGCCTGGTCGCGATCCTCGGCGGGTGGGCGCCCGGCGGCGAGGAGGTGGCCTTCCGCCCGCCGCCGGTGCTCCGGCCCGGAAGGTTCGCGGCCTTCGGGCTTCCGGCGGAGGGACGGCCGGAGTCCGGTTGGGCCGTGACGTGCGACGGCGTGGTGGCCCGGAGCGAGGCGCCGGGACCGCGGCTCCTGCTGCTCGCGCCCGAGGAGGGGTTGCCGGTGACGGTCCGGACGGAGGGAAGCTCCTGGCGCGGCGAGGTGAAGGCCCGGCGCGTGGGGCGCGGCGGCACCCTCGTCGGGATCGTGGGAGGCGGTGCGCTCGTCGAAGAGGTCCGGCGAGGCCTGCCTCCGGGAGTGGAAGTGGCGTCCCTCGAGCCGGCGGAGACCGGCGAGCGTTGGGAAGCGCTCGAGGCCTTCGACGCACTCGTGGACCTGGACGAGAGCTTGCTCGCGACGCCCGCGGGGCGGGCCTGGCTCCTGATGGGGGGCGCGGGTCTCGGTCGCCATCCCTTCCGCGGGGGCCTGGGCCGCGTGGACGTCCGGAGCGAGGGGGCCGGGGCCGACTCCATCCGGGACTGGATCCGCGCGCGGGCGGCGGGGACGGCTCTCGTGCGGCTCCTCGAGCGCGCCGCCCTGGCCCGCGCCTTCGGACCTCCCGAGGCGCCTCCCGATGCCTGGGTGCGCGCGTGTATCGTCCTGGTGCTGGGCGTCGGGGCCATCGTGATCGTCACGCGACGTCGGCATGCGTCCGATCGGAGCCGATTCCTCCTGGCAGCGGGGATCGCGACGGCGGGCTCGCTGGTGCTCTCGCGGCTGGACCTCGAAGGCCCGGGGGGACGGGTGCGGACGATCACGGTCCTGGTGCAGGAGGGTGACGTGGAGGTTCCCGCGGTCTCGGTGGCGGAACTGTCTTCGTCGGTGGGCGGGACGGTGGCCGCCGAGTGGCCCGGGCAGACCGGGCTTCGTCCGCTCGTCGCTCGCGGAGGCGGGTACGAGGTCGTGTGCACGGGGACCACGACCCGGCTCAGGTCCGATCTGGTCCGTGGGGGAGCGCGCGCCTTCCTGGTCACTTACCCCGGTCCGGCGCCGGTGCCCCGGGGGCCTCCGTCGTGGCAGCTCTCTCTTCGAGCGCCGGAGTCGACTGCCCCGGCGGGGGGTCCGGCGAGCCGCCTGCTCGCGGCGTTGGTGCGCGAGGGGCTGCTCGCGGACCGGGCGGAAGAGAGCAGGGTGGAGGGATGGGAGGGGGCGCAGGCGTTCTTGAGGGTCCGACTCTCCCGTTGATCCGGACCCACGGATCGATCTCCCCTCGGTTGACAGCCCCTGACCCGGTCCGTATCATCCCCGGCCTTTCACCCCTGGCCGACAGTCCGGAACCGACGAGCACCCAATGAAGACCACGATGGCGCGCGCGGGCGCCTTTGAGCAGGGCTGGCACCTGGTGGACGCGGACGGCAAGGTTCTCGGCCGCCTCGCGAGCCACGTGGCCCAGATCCTGATGGGCAAGCACCGGCCTCTCTACACGCCGCACGTGGATACGGGCGAGTACGTCGTGGTCGTGAACGCAGAGAAGGTCCGCGTCACCGGCAACAAGGAGAAGCGGAAGCTCTACTTCCGGAGCTCGGGCCGCCCGGGCGGGATGAAGATCCGGACGCTCAGGGAAGTCCGGGAGAAGAAGCCCGAGGATCTCGTGCGACTGGCCGTGAAACGCATGCTCCCCAAGACGACCATGGGGAAGTGGATGTTCAAGAAGCTGAAGGTCTATCGGGGGGGGGAGCATCCGCATGCTGCCCAGCAGCCGCGACCCCTCGATGTCCGGGCCTGATGAGAGGAGCCGTTCGCGTGGCGGAGAAGAGTTTCACCTGGGGTCTGGGGCGCAGGAAGAACGCAGTGGCACGAGTCCGGATGATCGCAGGAAGCGGTGTGATCCGGGTCAACGGCGCCGAGTTCCGGGAGTACTTCACCGACGTGGACCGGCGCAACACGGTGCTCGCGCCACTCAAGCTGACCGGAACGGCGGAGAGCTTCGACGTCTTCTCGCATTGTCAGGGGGGCGGTCCGACGGGCCAGGCCGGCGCCACCTCGCTGGGGATCGCTCGCGCGCTCAAGAAGATCAACCCCTCCTTCGAGGAGAAGCTCCGAGCCGAGGGGCTGCTCACGCGTGACGCGCGGATGAAGGAGCGAAAGAAG